>Ga0268261_10003790_pt1 | contig 11184 bp, 11 predicted proteins | sample TergutNc150P1_FD_190353 | JGI IMG/M metagenome (GOLD analysis project Ga0268261, IMG submission 190353) | Nasutitermes corniger P1 segment gut microbial community from laboratory colony in Florida, USA - Nc150 P1 (SPAdes) (version 2) | ecosystem: Host-associated > Arthropoda: Insects >... | reverse complement strand
AGAATCTATATCCCATATAAAAGATACAATGACTAAGTTTAATAAGATGAATGTAAACAATACCGCAAATCCTAAGATCATCCCTCTACGAAAGTATTTAAAAATCATAATATCAGCAACTATCGTCACTAATATTATGATTATTAGGTTAATGTTCATTATTATCCTGTTCTTCTTCAATGAAGCGATCAATTTCTTCTTTTAATGTATCAACCATCTCTTCTTGTTTGATTGTTTTAACGACCTTACCTTTTTTAAATAAGATACCACCTTCTTTACCACCGGCAATACCGATATCAGCACCTTTAGCTTCTCCAGGTCCGTTAACTCCACATCCCATAATCGCAACGTGTACATTCGATTTTTTATCTTTTAAGTAAGCTTCAATTTCATCAACAACCGCAAACATATCATAGTCTAAACGACCACAAGTTGGGCATGATACCAATGAAGGGACATTGTGAGCTAAATGGAAGGCTTTTAATAATTCTTTTGCTACTGGAATTTCTTCAGTAGGATCTGCACTTAACGATATACGTACAGTAGAACCAATGCCTTGATGGATTAATGGCGCTAGTCCTGCCACTGATTTAATCGTACCTAAAAACTTAGTACCAGCTTCGGTAATCCCTAAATGTAGTGGGTATTCAAATTCTTTAGCTGCTAGTTCATAAGCTTCCATACATAGTCCAATCTCACTAGCTTTTAATGAAATTACTATATCGTAAAAATCTAAAGATTCTAATATCTCAACGTGTTTCTTAGCAGATGCGATCATAGCTGGTGCACATGGATAATCATAAATTTCTAAAATCTCTTTTTCTAATGAACCGGCATTAACACCAATTCTAATTGGTAGATTATGTTCTTTACAAGCTGTTACAACCGCTTGTACCTTTTCAATAGAACCGATATTACCTGGATTAATTCTTATCGCATCGATACCATTTTCAATAGCCGCTAAAGCAAGCTTATAATCAAAATGAATATCTGCGACTAATGGAAGATTACTTTGTGCTTTAATCTCTTTAATAGCCGATGCATCCTCTTGATCTAAAACCGCAACCCTAACAATCTCACAACCTAATTCTTCTAGTTCATTGATTTGTCTTACGGTATTTTCAATATCTTTTGTTTTAGTGTTTGTCATTGATTGAATAACGATTGATTCGTTACCACCAATTTGAACACCACCAACAAATACTGGTCTTGTTTTTTCTCTTGTATACATATTAACCACCTCAATCGATATTATACTACAAATGAATAAAAAAATATTATAATTTAAATTTATTAAGATTTTTAAATTTAGTATACTATTAGTAGAAAGTAGGGATATTATGTATTTATATGGAATCTTGGTTGGTATTTTATCATTCTTAATTATTGGGATATTCCATCCGATTGTTGTTAAGTTAGAGTATCATTATTCTAAGAAAGTATGGCCTGTTTATTTAATTGGTGGTATTATCGCATGTGTCTTATCTATTTTGATTCATCATCCTTTAGTATCTCCTGTATTAGCGGTACTTGGGTTTACTTGTTTTTGGTCAATTAAAGAGACTTATGAACAAGAGGAAAGAGTACAGAAAGCATGGTTTGCAGCTAATCCTAAATACTTGGATCGTTATTTCACAAAACAACAACAAGAAACATACGAATATGTCAATGAATATAGAAATGACAGTAAAATCTATGTACCAAACGAAGAGTAATTTTACATTAAGTAAAGTTACTTTTTTTATTTTTATAAATAGTTCTATTCTTTACATAATCTTTACTTTATAGTGTTACAATGTACAAGTATTTTTAAGTAAAGGGGAACTTATGGAAAAGAAACTATTAATTTTATCCTTCGATGCCTTAGCAGGAAGTGATTATAAATATTTAAAAGATAAAATAGAAATGAAAGATTTTTTTGATAAGGCGAGTGTCTGTGATAACGTTAATTCGGTTTATCCAAGCGTTACTTATGCGTGTCATACAAGTATTGTTACAGGAAAGGTACCTAACCATCATCGTATCGTTACGAATACCTTGTTACAAAAGAATCGTGTTAATCATCCAGATTGGTATTGGCAAAGAAAATATATTAAAGCAGATACCTTCTATGATCGTTTTATTGATCAAGGGTATAAGGTCGCATCTTTTTTATGGCCGGTAACCGCTAAATCTAGAATTAATTATATTTTTCCTGAAGTCTTACCTAATCGTTTTTGGGATTCTCAAGTCTTTACCGTATTAAGAAATGGGTCACCTAAGTTTGTCTTAGATTTATTCTTAAAATATAAAGACAAGGTAGATGGTATTAGACAACCTAACTTAGATGATTTCGTAACTGCTTGTGTCATCGATACGATCATTAATAAAGATGTCGATGTATTCATGGTACATCTTACAGATTTAGATGCTCAAAGACATGACTACGGTTGTCAAAGTGATCAGGCTAAATTAGCTTTAGATCGTTTAGCTGCTCGATTTGGTAAGTTTGTTCAAGCTTTAAAAGATAAGGGTATATATGAACAAACAAATATTATTGTCTTAGGTGATCACCATCAAAAAGATTTTCATACAAAAGTAAATGTAAACAAGTTACTAGCAGATAAGTTATGGTTACTATATAAGAAAGATAAGGTTGTGGACTATAAGGCAATTGCTAAGTCAAATGGTGGTTCTTGTTACATCTATGTTAAGAATGATAAAGTAGATAAAAAAGAACTATTAAAGATATTAAAAGAGTTTAAGAAAGATCCAAATAATGGAATCAAAGAAATCTTTGATTCTAAAGAAATTGCGAAATTAGGTGCAGATGGACAAGCTGATTTCATGTTAGAAGGGCAAGATGGTTTTATCTTCTCAGATTATATTGGTGGAGGAGAGAAGGGTAAGAAAGCTGATCATGGTTATTTACCTAGTCTACCAAATTATCAAACCTTCTTTGCGATGGCTGGTCCAGATGTAAAAGAGAATCAAGTAGTTGAAAGTATGTCATTAATTGATATTGCGCCTACCTTATCAGAAATATTTAATTTAAATATGGTTGATATGGATGGTCGCATCATTGAAGAATTTATAAAATAAAAGGGGATTTATATGTTTAAAGGATTAAGTAAAGAAGAAAAATCATGGGCAATGTTTGATTGGGCAGACTCAGCCTATGCCACAACTGTATTAACAGTAGTTATGAGTATGTATTTCTTACATAGTGCCCAACAAGCTGGTTTAGATAATGCCCAAGCAGCAGCCAACTATGGTTTTGCCAATGGGTTTGTGACCTTGATTGCGGGTTTAATGTCACCGATATTAGGTACACTATCTGGTTTTAAAGGTAAAAAGAAAGTCTTATTTAATTTCTTTACCTTTATCGGTATTGTTGCGACATTAGCAATTGCGATTGTACCAAGTGATAATTGGTTCATGTTATTGGTAGTTTATATTATTTCAGCTATTGCCTTTAACGCTTGTAACAAGGTATACGATGCTTTCCTAGCAGATGTTTCTCCTAAAGAAAATATGAATCGTGTCTCTGCTCTAGGATTTGGTTTAGGTTATATTGGAGGGGCTATTGCCTTTGTCATTAGTATTGTCTTATTAGTCTTAACTTTAATGGGTGCAGTAGATGTTGATATTAATGTATCTTATCGAGTAGCCTTCTTAGTAACAGGTATTTGGTGGTTAATCTTTGCGATACCTTTCTTTAAGAATGTTAAGCAAGTTATTGGTGTAGAGCCAGAAAAAAACTATGTGAAACAATCGTTTGTGAACATCGGTGTTACATTAAAAGAAATCGCTAAAGATAAAAAGATATTATTATTTTTAATCGCTTTCTTCCTATATAGTGATGGGGTAGGTTCTATTATTAGAATGGCAGTTATTTATGGTGAAACGATTGGTATTAACCAAATGATACTTTTAGTTATCTTATTAGTTTTACAATTAATCGCTTTTCCATTCTCAATCTTATATGGTAAACTAGCCGATAAATATGGAGCTAAACGTATTATCTATGTTTGTATTATTACATACTGTATAGTATGTGGAATCGCCTTATTTATGAATCCTAACTTAGAAACCTCTACATTAACAAATATGTTCTGGATATTAGCGATCTTAGTAGGTACTGCCCAAGGTGGTATTCAAGCCTTATCTAGATCTTACTTTGGTAGAATCATTCCAAAAGAAAAATCAAATGAGTATTATGGTATTTACAATGTATTTGGTCGTTTTGCATCAATCATTGGTACGACTTTATTTGGTGTTATCTCATTAGCAACCGGTTATCCTCACTTAGGAATTGCGGGTATTGTAATCGTCTTTATATTAGCTGCAATTATCTTCAAGTTTGTACCAGATGATCGTACTTTAGTAAACAATTAATTAATTTATAAAAACTCCTTATCTAGATTTATCTAAATTAGGGAGTTTTATTATTGTAAACATATAATGTTTTATATAAATTTGATGATTTTAACTTTTTACAAATACATTATTTTAGATTGTACAGTTAATTTAATAAAGGTATAATTATTACAATGGAGGATTATTATATGAAAAATATTTTAAAATTAATGATGGCATTATTATTGGCATTAACATTATCTATACCAACTACTATATTTGCACAAGAAAACGTAATAGCACAAACTCAGGAAATGAGTGGTGGAATTGAGTACAGAGATGAGGATGGTAACTTAGTTGAAAGAGAATCAGAAGAAGTAGATCGTAACGAACTTGCTAGAGTAGGGATTCAAGATATAACTACTGTTGAAGAATCGACAATGAATCCAATTTGGTATGTGGCATCTGGTGTAATCCTAGTAGCAGGAATTGGTTACTTCATCAAAAAGAAAAAAACAAATTAATTACGTAGAAAAGATACCAATGTTTACATATGGTATCTTTTTATATTTTTGTATAAATATGCACACTAATGTATATGTGAAATTTTTAGTAAATATTCACTTAATAGTGTTAATTTTTCATTAACTAGTTTGAACACTTGCATCTAGTGTGTAATAATTAGGACATCAAAAAAACATATTAAGGGAGATTTATTTACAAAATGAAATCGATTAGTTTTAAACAAGCCTTACTTATTGCGATTGGTACAAGTATTGGCTCAGGTATTTATTTTAAGTCAACAGCGGTATTACGTGCTTCTCAAGGTAATGTAATGGCTGCGATCATGGGTTGGTTAATCTTAGGTTTAACGTTTGCCTTTGCGGGATTAGCAGTTTCTGTCCTTGCGAACAAGACAGAAAGAAACGGTGGTATCTTAGCGTATGTTGAAGATGCCTTTGGTGAAAAAGCTGGTTTTGCAACTGGTTGGTTCTTCTCAGTATTATACAGTCCAACACAAGTAGGGATCCTTGCTTGGGTACTAGCAACTTATTTCTTACAAATATTCAACCATAATACAGATACGGTTGGTGTTAGTAGATTTTATTTATTAATTGCGGCATTTGTGATTTTAATTTTCACATGGAACATTATCTCAACTAGATTTACCGCTATGGTATCATCGGTATCTACATCAATTAAATTAATTCCATTAATTATTGTTCCGGTCTTTGCATTTGCGGGATTTGCTCCAGCTAACTGGAACAATATCATGGATGGTGCAACTTTAGTAGCAAATAATCCAGAAGCGATTGAATTAATTAATCAATCAGGATTAACTTACAATTCTAATGCAAGTTTCTTCAGTTTATTTATTGGACCTTTACTTGCAATGGCATTCACATTTGATGGATGGCATACAGTTGGTTCATTCTCAGTAGATATGGAAAATCCAAAAAGAGACCTTGCGAAAGTATTCTCTATCTCATTGTTAATTGTTACATTATTCTATACCTTATATTCTTTAGGTTTAAGTTTATTAATGCCTGCTGATCAAATCATCACAGCTGGTGATGCACACGTTGAGTATGCGGTAAGAAATTTATTCTCTTTAATTGCAGGAGATCAATTTGGTTACATCATGGGTAAATTAGTGATTGTTATTGTATGTATTTCAGTTCTTGGAACTACAAACTCATTTGCAATGGGATCTTCACGTTATGTACAAGCATTAGCTGAAGAAGGTTACTTCTTTAAACCACAAACATTTAGAAAGATTCACCCAAGATTTAAAACACCAGCTGCAGCTGCAATGGTTCAATTAGCTTTAACTATCGTTTTAGTAATGGTTTACTATGCACAAGAAGCTTATGGTTTATTCGATGGTATCGTTATTGATGAATTACCTGTTGCTTTTGAAACAATGTTCTTCATTCCGTTAATGTTCGCAGCATTCATGGCATTTAGAAAAGATCGTAGCATTGGTATTTTAAAAGGTGTTATCGCTCCTATCGTAGGATGTGTTGGTCAAGTATTCATTTTAATCGCATTCTTCTCAAATAATAGCCAAGCTTTACTATACTTCATTGTATGTATTGTAGGTATCTTAATTGGATTAGGATGTAAATACTTAGTATTTGATAACTACCGTAAATCAAAAGAATTTATTGAAAGAGACGTTCAAGTTATTGCGAGCTTCTAATATAAAAGAGATAGCACTTTTTAAAGTGTTATCTCTTTCTTTTATTACTGAACAACTAATATTCTCTTGCCATATTTAGTGTAAGATTGTTTTAGTTGTTTTTTTGTGATTTTTTGTGAACCTAGAATAGGATCACTAATATAAACATATTTATCATCCATACCTATTATTAAAAAGACATGATAGTTACCATAGGTAAATCGTTTATTACCATCACTATCGATGTAATTAAAGAATCCAGCTGGTGGATTAAATCTAAATGAACCCCATACGATGACAGGATTACCTTCTTGTAGTTGTGATTGGATATAATCTAGTGATGCGTTATCTTTAACAAATGAATTTGGTTGATACCTTTTTGCTAAAGGTAATAAACCTAGTGGGTTTATACCCCAATCCGCATTGTTGTACATTTTACCTTTAGGATTACCTAGAAACATCTTATCTGGATTAGCCCAATACCATTTACCATTCTTATATTTAGGCTTATTGTTTGATTTAGCTAATCGATTATAGAGTGTCTTAGCTGACACATTAGAACCTTTATATCCTAGTGCCATCTTCAATGAGAAGAACTCACATCCTGAACGATAACCACCAGTAACTTGATTAAAGTAGGGGACATCCTTGAGCATGACATAAGATTTGATTAACTTACCCTTGTAGTAGGTTTGGTAACCTGTTTTAACTTGTTTCCCTCGATTAAAGGTAAAGTAGGTAATTTCTGTTAATTTAATTGATTCATTCTTAGTATAGGTCGTATTCTTTTCATAAGCATAAGTTCTTATTTGTTTTTGTGTATTATCCGCATATCTTACATGTTTAGTAATATACCCTTTATCATCATTAGTAATTCGTTCTAAGACATGTTTATTCTTATTTGAATCATTCTTAGTATTAGAATAATACAAGACATAAGAAGAGATTATCTGATTAGTAAAATAATTCATCTCTTTTACAAGATATCCTTGATTAAAGAACAATTCCTGTTTTTTATTGTTTGTATAAGTGTTAATAGAAGAAGGATAATACTCAGTAATTTTAGAGATTGTATTATTATTGTATTCTTCTAAAGAAGTTACTTGGTTATTTGTATTTAATAATAAAATACTCTTATATCCTTCAATCTTATTATTAAACGTTACATTATTATTCATCGTATATATCTTTGATGGAATAGAAGAATCTTTATAATAGCTTGTGATCTTAGTAATTAAATTATTATTAATATCAAAGACTGTTTCATAATTATTAGTATTATCTAAATTAGATTCATTAAATTCTACATTTTTTTGATAATTAATTGATTGAATTAATGCATTGTTTTTATAAACTTTCTTACTAGATAATCGATTATTGTTTATAGAAGATTCTTCTAATATATTAGAAAGAAAATCTTCTATAGATGACTCTTCATTATATGGAATTGCTTTAATCTTATAATAGGTTACTAGATTATCATAAGAATCATCGCTGTATTCTTTAATTGCTATCACATCATTAGACTCATCTATAATTAAGGTATAATTACCTAGATTAACCTCTTGTTCAATGGCTTTAATCTTAGCTAGAGTGATCTTATTCATTAATTGGTTTTTTTCGATAAAAGATATATTAGAAAAATCAGTGTTAAAAAAGATGATATTTATACTGGCGATAATCGCATAGGCTTTATATTTATTCATAATACCATCCTTTCTTGTTCATAAAAAGTATACTATAATTGTTAAGAATAGGTATATTTTTAAATAAATAATTAAATACCTTCAATTCTAGATTATTTAACATTGACTTTAAGTTAAATAAAGTGATATAATCACTTAGGTAATTACTTTGAGTAATTTGATAGAAGGTCTAAACATAGGAGGTGCCACCAATGAGAGATAATATTATTTTAAAATGTACTGAATGTGGTGAAGAAAACTACATTGCTAAGAAAAATAAAAAATTACATCCAGATCGTGTTGAGTATAAAAAATATTGTTCAAGATGTAACAAACAAACGATTCATAAAGAAAAAAAATAATTTCGTTTATTAAAAAGACTATTTACTTGAATAGTCTTTTTTTATAGTTTAATATGAATTTAGACTTTAGAAGAGGTGAAAATAAATGGAATTAAAAACGATTGTAAGTAAGGATTCATTAGCTGAAAACACTTATGTCATTACTGAGGGAGAGAATGCATTAATTATCGATCCAGGTAAGGCAGAAGGTAATGATAATCAGTTAATGACTTATTTAGAAGATAAAAATATTAAGAAGATAACTGTCTTTTTAACACATGGTGATTACGATCATATCGGTAGTTTACCAGAGCTACAAAGCAAGTATGATTTTATTATTTATTTAGATTCAATGGAACGTATCACAAACTTTAATAAGAATTTATTTAAGTTATGTAACCAAGATCAAGCAGAGTATTTAAAGTTAATCAATGTATGTGAGAATGTCGAAGATATCTTTGAATGGAACAATCATAAGTTTAGAGTTATCACAGTACCAGGACATACCGCAGGTTCTATCATGTTAGAAGTAGATGAGTTAAAAGCTTACTTCTCTGGTGATTTCTTATTTAAAGATGATATTGGTTATGTCAGAGAAAACGATCCATCATCAACACCTAAGATGATGAAAGAATCATTAAATAAATTAAAATCTTTAAAACAAGATTATACGGTTTATCCAGGTCATGGTGAACCAACGAATATGGGCTATGAAGTTAAGAATAACTATTATGTAAATAATCCATTAGAAAGTTGGAGTGCTTAATGAAGATTGAAACATTAGTAGATCCTAATATGGGAGAAAATACCTATATTGTTTATGAGAATGAAAATGGTTTAATCATTGATCCAGGATTAGATTTAGATACAATGGTTAAAACAATAGATGGTCTAGGTATAAAGAATGTTACCTTGTTTGTGACCCATGGTCATTTTGATCATATCTATTCATTAGAAAGACTAGCGAAACATTATGGTGTTCCAATTAATATTTATAAGGAAGAACTACCTTATTTATACGATACAATCTTAAATGCATCCGCTTTAGTTGGAAGTCCATTTACAATTGATAAAACTATTCAAATTAATGAATTAACGGATAGCTTATCTTTCAATGGTAAGGAATATCCTATCTATCATACACCAGGACACTCTTTAGGACATGTGGTCTTATTGATTAAAGAAATCAATGCCTTGATTACTGGAGATTTATTATTTGCTTCATCAATAGGGCGCACTGATTTAAAAGGATGTAGTCCTGAGGATATGGAGAAATCACTAGCATATATTAAGACATTTGATCCTAAATTAAAGATCTATCCAGGTCATGGACCTGTTTCTACCATTGGTGATGAAATAAAACACAACCCACATTTAAAAGGTTTATAACATAATAAGCCTTTTTTTTTATATTTTAGTATAATATTTCTAACAAAGTAGGTGTTAAATATGATAGATTTCTCTTTATTTGATGTCATGGTTTCATTAATTGCAGCACTATTATGTGGTGGTATTATTGGTCATGAACGTGAAAAACAAAAAAAAGCAGCTGGGATAAGAACCCATATTATAGTTTGTATTGGTGCTTGTATGGTCGCATTAATTCAACGACAAGTAATGGTTAGTTTAATCGATGAACTATTAAGCCATGATTCCTTACATGGTTCTTTATCCTTGCGACCTACCGATATGTTAGCAAATGTTATTACAGGGGTTGGATTCTTAGGAGCAGGAACCATTATGGTTAATAAGGGTAAGATAGAAGGACTAACTACTGCTGCAAGTGTTTGGTCAGTAGCAATCATTGGAATGGCGATTGGTCTAGGTTCATGGCAGATAGTGGTACCTGGAGCGATTATTATCTTCTTAACACTACGTATTGTAAATCGCTTATCATTTAGTGGTCACTTAGAATTTAAATTAGATATCTCATACTTAAGAAAGAGCCAAGCCCTTAGTGAAATAGAAAACCTATTTGAAGAAAAACACATTGTTACTACTTCAATTGATATGATTGATTATGAAGATAGTCATCCTGACTTTGCGAATATCTCATTAACCTTACAGTTACCTAAAGGTGTCGAAATAAACAATGTCATGCGTGAATTAGGGGCAATCCATAATATTCGACGTGTTCAAGTATTCTAGGAGGCACTATGAAACTATATGAAATCACTGCCTTTATTAGAGACAACCTTGGAGGCAATAAAGCTGGTATTATATTAGAAGAAGATTATGATGTAGTAGCATCCAACCAAGCAAGATACTGTGAACTTGCCAAGACTTATCAATACAGTGAGATTGTCGTAGGTGTGAGAGTTACTAAAGAAAACTATGTCGTTAGATACTTTACACCAGAACAAGAGATTGATTTTTGTGGCCATGCCAGTGTTGCTTTAGGTTATTTATTAATGATACAAGAAGCTATCGATATTAATGAAATCACATTAGATACAGAAATTGGTGATGTTAATGTGATAAATAAAGACAATGCGATCTACTATGAAGTTAAAAAACACCATATTGGTGATTATCTTAATAAAGAAGATATCGCTACATCTTTAAATATCTCTAGTAAAGAGATTGTTAATCAACCACAAATTGTAGATTCTTCTATACCGGATGTCATGATACATGT
>Ga0268261_10003789_pt1 | contig 11184 bp, 4 predicted proteins | sample TergutNc150P1_FD_190353 | JGI IMG/M metagenome (GOLD analysis project Ga0268261, IMG submission 190353) | Nasutitermes corniger P1 segment gut microbial community from laboratory colony in Florida, USA - Nc150 P1 (SPAdes) (version 2) | ecosystem: Host-associated > Arthropoda: Insects > Digestive... | reverse complement strand
TCTCTGCGACGAGCTGATCACTCGTCCAGAGGAGTCCTACCGACTGTGCTGCGTCGTTGTGTGTGATCTAGAAACATCAAGAATGGGTGTTCCATATATATATGACATTAGTCGCCTAAAGTTTAATGATTTAACCCTTATCCTGCTAACGTGGAGAAAATGGTGAGCTCCTAATAATGCCAGCAAATAGCAGATGGGATTTAATTCGGGCTTTTAAAGGTTAAAGTATAATAACATAAGTACAACTTATAATTATAATTGTAATTATAATTATTACTTAAGTACACCTTAGAATAGTTGTGTTTATGGCGCAACGTTTGCCACTCTACAGCCTTCCAAGAATATATCGGAATATTTTAACATAAGATTAATGGCAATCCAGTTTATGACCTTATGACCTTCCACGATCACGCACTAATAATTATACTAATAATTATTACAGCAGTATTCACCTGTGAAAACGACGCTGCAAACGTATTTCGTAAAAGCTTTCTTGTGCCTGATCGTCCGAAGTCTGGAAATTCTTTCTCTACGTGCCACCTGGCGAGAAATGTTAAATGTTGCATCAGTTATTGTCTGAGCCTTTAAACACACTACGATTACAGAGATTTCGATTTTCTTGGTCCCGTGTAAAAATTATTGTGTTTATTTGTTTTCACACGTCAAACTCACCACTGTATTAATAATAAATAAAATTAAATTTTCTAACAGCATGGAGAATCACAATAACAACAATAATGATAAGAATAATAATAAGTTACAACAGACACAACAGACATGATATTTAGATTGTACATCCCAGTGTGACACATATGAAATAAATTAATAAATATAACCCTCGACAAAATTCAATTTTTTTCCAGCACTCCGCAGCTTCTGTATAACAAAACACACCTTCCACCTTCATATACTTTTCCTCAAAAACAATATTAATACATGTCAAAACGGGACATATTCAAGTTAGCAGTTAAATACAAGAAACTGGTAACTAATTATAATTTAAGAAAGCACAAAAAATAAACCACTGAAATCAATCAACAAATTACAAGAAATTTTCTACGTGGAAACAGAAAATAAACTTTATACACACAAACGTTTTACAAAAACGCGAGCCGCAACATAATTCTAACATACTTTAACGTTAGCTGAATATATACAAGAAAATTAAAATATAGGGAGAAAAATGAACTTTTTTAAATCCTACTACCATATAAAGAACAAGATCTCATACCATTATTGACTCTTGCAATTAATCTTCCTCAGATTTTTATAGTATATAACACCAGATGATGGCCCTTGAGGCCGAAACATGTAGTATTAGACATTAAATGACTGGTAAAATGGAGTTGGGATTGACTGTCCTATTTATTAATTTAATTTATAACATATATAAAATCTATTAAAATAGAATCGTTCAAGATTAACATTAGAGATCGAGGTACATTTGGCGTTCAGGTTTATGAGGAATATCGTAGACGCAGTAAGCTGACAGATACCAGCAATACAGATCTTAGAGACAGAAGGCGTTAAGTTGGAAACTGGACGAAAATGGCACATATACTCTCTAGTGGTGATTTGATTTTGGAGGTGATGAAACGTCAGGTTCTAATATGTTACTTTGTAAGAGGTTTACTTAACTGTAGGAATAATGGCATATGGCTACAACTGTCTATCAATACTAGCTAATTATCAGTTTCTTCACTTACAGAATGGTGTATAGAAAATTCCCTTAGTTGTTCTCGGCTACTTGTGCTTTGTGAGTTCGAATCAGACGGAAATTTGCCTCTTGTTTTCAATAGTCGTTGACAAATGAGTGCTTATAATCCAGACGCTGTCCAAAACGGTGTGTTGGGTGGAGTCGATATCTGAACAGTGGAACCTGCTACGCATCACAAAAAGAACTGTCATGTCATTTATCAAAGCTGCAGTAATCCTTGAAGGAGCACAAGATAAAAACAGGCCATTCTACTTTTCTAATCTCGACAGCCAAACTGATACATTTCTTCGGACTTGGGTTTGATAAATCAAGCTTGTATTTTGCTCTCTTCTAATTGACAATTTGTAGATATCAAAACTGCAAATGTTATATGCCGTGACATAGTGCATGTACAGTGACATAGTGCATGCTTGTATTTCCACGACGTTCTTGACTATTAAAACATCATGCGGTTTATCCGATACTATAAATGTTTCGTCTGTTCACTTCAGCCATCATCGAGAAGGACATTAGTTCACAAAAAAACTTAAAGGGGAGACGTCTCTCCCCTTGTAATCTGTTGGTGAATATACAAAATCAAAGCGGTTGTGTTTGTCGGATAATAGAAATAGACAGTCGACTGATAAAACACAAAAAGATGTCACTTAAAAGTGCAGAATAAATTTAAATTTTACATAAAGTTGTCAGTTAGAACATTCATTTTACAGGCAATTACGTGAATTAATATAAGTGTAATATGCACACAAAAGGCAAGGGCTCACAAAATATGTTAGTAATATTCGGACTGTATTGTGGAGAAATGACTGAATGAGCCTAAACAAAATGGCAATTCAAATCAAATAAAACTGTGACAGTATAGAGGGTCACAATAATTATAATAATAATAATAATAATAAGTTAGAACAGGCATGATATTTAGATTGTACATCCCTGTGTGACACGTATAAAATAAATTAATAATTATAACCACCGACAAAACCTAATTTTTTCCAGCACTCCACAGCTTCTGTATAATAAAACACACCTTCCATCTACATACACTTATCCTCAAAACAATATTAATACATATAAAACCGAAACATATTCAAGTTTGTAATAAAATCCAAGAAATCTTTAACTAAATGTCATTTTTAAAAGCACAAAACTGAAACCACTGAAATCAATCAACAGATTGCAGGAACTTTTCTATGTGAAACAAAAAAAACTTCATACATAAAACTTTTTACAAAAACACGGGCCACAAAAAATAATTGACATAGCTTTCTTATATGCTTGAATATTAGCCAAATATATAAAAAAATTAAATTATATGGAGAAACATGAAGTTTTCTAAATCACACTTTCATGTAATCTCACTCCATTATTGACTGTTATAATTAATATTCCTCTGATTTTTTATGATTTGTAACACGTAATGATGACCATGCAGGTCGAAACGTGTAGCATTAGACCTTAAATGGCTGGTACACGTAAAATGGAGTTGAGATTGACGGTGCTATCTATTAATTTAATTTATAACAGATATAAACTAGATTAAAATGGTATCGTTCAATATTAACATTAGAGATCGAGGTACATTTGGCGTTCAGGTTGATGAGGAATATAACAGATGCAGTAAGCTGGCAGATACCAGCAGTACAGATCTTAGAGACAGAAGGCGTTAATTTGGAAACTGGATGAAAATGGCGCATATACTCCCCAGTGGTAATTTGATTTTGAGGTGATGAAAAGTCAAGATCTAATACGTTACTTTGTACAATGTTTACTTAACTGTAGGAATAATGTCATATGGCTACAACTATGTCTATCAGTACTAGCTAATTATCAGTTTCTTCACTTACTGAAGGTGTACGGAAAATTCCCTCCGTTGTTACCGGGCTGCCTGTGCTTTGTGAGTTCGAATCACACGGAAATTTGCCTCTTGTTTTCACTAAATCGTTGACAAATAAATGTACATAAATCAGACGCGGTCCAAAACGGTGTATCTTGTCGAGTCACTGTCTCAGCATTGGAACCAGCTAGGTGCCGCACAAAGCATCGTCTTGTCATTTATCAAAGGTGCAGCAGTCCTTGAAGGAGCACAAGATAAGGACATGCCATGCTACTTTTCTAAACTCGACAGCCAAACTGATATTGCATTTCTTCGGAGTTGGGATTGAGAAAAGCAAGCTCGTATTGCGCTCTCTTCTAATTGAATTAGCGTTGGCTCAATTCAGACCGGGATGTGTTTTAATTGACACTTTTTATGTTCTTATTGACAATAGCTGTGTGTCTTCTTTTTATTACATAGTGATATATGTTGCACATTTCTACAGGATTACTCAGAACCGCCAACATATGGGCCTAAAAACCGCCGAAGGTAAGAAGCTTACCTCAACAAACGTAACTTAATCATTGCTAACAGGTAAGTAATCAGGGAAAGCCTGAAGTAAAACCTATGGGCATTATATTGTAGTTACGTCAGGAACATGGAAAAAGAAGAATGCAAAATAAACTTTAGTAGTGAAATGTAATAAAGTTTTGCCACATGGGATAAGAAGGATATGAGAGTATAATATTAAAATAATTTTAATAAATTCGTTGTAAGATGTGAATTTGGGTGGAATGGAAAGTACAGGAGACAGCATAGGATATTATACTATTCTTCATCCAAAAACGAACTTTTCTCGTGACCGTAAAAAATCCCCGGATCCAACGGATCCAATAAAAAATCCCAATAATAACGCACTGCTAGGATAAATATCTGTCAAAAAATATACCGATATTTCGACATGCAGAGATACATATTTTTAGATAAAGTACCATGGTTTAATTCTTGAATATTCGTTTTTTTAACAGTATGGGTTATACGTTTTGACAAACCCAAATTACCTCCAACTAGCGCAATTACGTGACATACATTGTAAAATAAAATTATCTTAAATGAATATTGTTCAATACAGCTTTAATGAATTGGCCTTTTTCCCTACACTTCGCATTCTATGCTGCCACATTTTGATGAAGCAGCCATCTGTAATTCTGACACTGTATTTGGCAGACTGTTACGTAGCTTTTTAACAAGTTGCCTGTTGTTGCCAGATAACCACGTGTTTATTTTATGTTTCCAAGCTTCAAACGTATTTTTCAGCAAGTATTAGTAAAAACGTAAACTCCTTGTTCTTGGTGTGTTAGATTTTGAGTGTAGAGTTTATATTAGTTTAAAGTGATATTATTACTAATAACTAACTCCTTGCAGCAAAATGCCTTTTAAGGAACGAATAACTCATCAGATAATAAAGAAATTGCCCGCATTGTACTGAACATAACAGTTCACTGTAGTGTTTACAACACCCCTTAATTATCAATATCACGAGCGAGACATGGCCATTGCATATCCTTCCTTCTACCTTTTAAAGATACGTTGCATTTTAGAACTAACCTCAAACTAATGGCAGTCGGAATAGCGTAGATGGTACAGTGAATCGGTAGGGGCCTGACAGTTCGGGTTCGAACTTCGGTGGGGGAGATATTTTGCCCACCCTTCCGGAAATAATAAAAGGCCCACCCAGCTTCCTATAAAATAGGTAGCGGTTCACATTCCTGGGGGTAAAGTGGCTGGAGCATGGTGTTGACCATCCAACCCCGTGTAGCGCCGAGATTAAAGAAAGATTAGTGCTAAACCTCTGCCCCATCCCCCGTGTCTCCTTGGTATAATAGCGTGAAAGGTACTCTTATTTTACTTGTTACCTCATATCTAACCTATTCCTTTCAAGCAGTCTCTACCTTTCAGGCTCTCCCACCACAACCCTACACCCATTTCTCTTCTATCTCAACAGTCCTACTTGCAGCGCCCCTCTCACCATTCCTTATTTGATCACGTCAATACAGTCGGCGAGAGGTACAAATTATGGCGTTTCTCATTACCTAATTTTATGCAGTTTCCCTATCCCGTCTTCCCAGTTAGGTCCAAACACTTTCCTCAACATCCTGCTCTCGAATAACCTCAGTTTTTTCCAATCCCTAGACTGTCGCGGTTGGTGCTCACCCTCAAGAGGGCATTTGCATAGTCAGCCGAAATATCAGTAAACTTTCCTTCCCCTAGGAAGTATGGTACGGAAATCTGCTGTAAGGCCCAGTGCATGTTCTTCCCTGAATAAGGAAGACACAGTTTCACAACCATACACATAGGCGTGCGTATGGAGTGTGCAGGGTGTGTCCAGGCATACCCAAATATCTCAGAAAGGGGTTTTGTGCTTTAATTTAATCGCATGTGGCGCTCTTGCAAAGAAAGGATTATTTGTATTTTTAAGTGATGTTTATTGTTTTAAAGGGTTTAGTTAAGTTTCAGGTTAGAATATACCGCTTCTGAATTATTCTGTAGCTTTGAGTAATTAAAATTTACGGACGTTTCGGGACGCCTTGTTTAGTGAAAAAATACTTTTATGACAGAGTATTAAATAAGTGTTCGCCTTTAAAAAATAGAAAATAAGACCCCCAAGTTCAGACCTTAACGAAATGTGCTGTGCGCGCTGATGTCCATACAAAAACATGGCCACAATTATGGTACTGTCTATTTTATCTTCACGTTCTTAGGCAAGAGAGGGGAAAACAAAGAATTCTGAAAACAAATCTTCGAATTTAATCTGCTCTTATTTTCTTCGTGAATGAAATTTTGATTTGTTAGCATCGTTCCCAAATATGTCAATTCTGAAATGCTTTAAAAAGGTTTAGCAACTACTTTTACATTTGGTACTACCCTACATTCTGCTGACGAGACCAACTTCCTCACTAGGCGCGAACATGGTTACTGCTTTCTTGTTTATACTAGTTACGTTTTCACGTTTCAAAATAATAACACTGGCGTAGACACGCAAATGATATTTCCCAAATTTAAAACTACAGTAACTTATAGCAGAATTTAAGGAACATATACGTGTATTCAGCGCCGTGCTACCTTTGTTCATTAGATCAATGTAAATAAACATCCAAACGCAGATACCTTTTCAATAACAAAGGACCTTGCCCTAAACGCGACAGCGATCTGCTGCTATCTTCAAGGGCGACATATTAGTAGATGCTATTGAAATTCGTCCCATTATACATTTTTTTAAATTAACGTACGTAAATATACATAAGCTCTGAAATAAAAGAATATCATTGAGACTTTCAGTACTTATAAAGTGTGGATTTTTAAATAATTCAGTATTTGAGAAACAGGCCTATATATCACAGAAAACTTCAATAGATCACTATAAGACACGTCTCTGAATTTGGAAAATCGTCACCGAGACATTTAGGGTGACAGAAAGATTGTGTAGAAAGACGTAGACAGCAGTTTGACCCTCGGACAGGCTTCCTAGAGTAGGATAATGAACTAGGAGATTTGACAGTGATTCAGTTTATATACTAAGAAAGTGGGTGCGGATGTTGCTTTGAGATGAAAACGCCACGCCTGGCACAGGTGTTGATTTATTGCTGCCCAGTTTCTGCGGTGTACAAGACCTTAGAAATGAAAAAAGCGCTCGATTACGACATACAATTTTACACATGTTTAAAGCTTTGCCGCCGAAACTTGGTCGAACTGCATTAGTAAAAGACAAGCAGGCCTGACTCAGCATCCTCGCCCAATTTTGTGGTTTGCAGAGTGAGCTGTGCCAGCCAACAACAGAACCAAATTCAAAACTAGCTTGCAGTGCGGCATCTGGTGGTGTATAACGCGACAATAAACGTGGTCAGACAATACAGTGACCAGGACAGTCTACTTTAAGCCCTCGTTGAGTAAATAACTTTAGTCGAGCGTCATACTTGCAGACGTAAACATTTGCTCTAAATAACATCCTTTAACAAGAAAATACACGTAGAGAGTCGACAGCAGATCTTACACACGTGAACACATTATTGCGTGTTTCAGTTTTGTCGGCATATAAACATATACTTCTTTTCACGGTAGCCACTGAATGAATACGGATAGCAAGTGCAACTGAGTCCGACCACAAACGTACAAAATTACGCCAAAGTAAGTATCGCGAATTAGCGCCATTATAAACAATTATAGCGCCGCAAATTGAGAGCGATTATCACAAATGTCATTTATAGAATAAAACTGAAAATCAATTTCATTTTCACGTCATGTGTTACTGTAATATTATTGTATAGTACCATTAACGGCATGAGTTTCATTAGTAGAACTTTGACATGACCCGAAAATTCCCTGAGAAAATTTCCTGTTCATGGATGGAAACTGCTTGTATAACAACTACAATTGCTAATAAATAGTGTGGTTGTATTGGAATGTATTTTAACGCTGGTCTTTGGATAGCGTCACATACCGTACTCAGATATAATTCTTATAAGAGAGTCTCAATATATACAATTTTCAAGCGGTCAATTAGTGAAAGAACAGTGTTTAATATGTTTCAATACTACCAACACAAAAATTCAGTCCAAAGTTAAACAAAAACTACTTCGTCACGTTTCATATTTCATAAACATAAAACTATGTTTTATGTTTATCACCACGGTGTGTTAATTCTTTGACGGTATTCTAATCCTTCTATCTTAGAAAACTAATGGTTACATAATAAAATTTATCTTCAGCGATGTTGAAAAAGTTAAATCGTCTTAGATTTTGGATGAAAATATATTTGTCGATCCACACAAGTCTATATGTGTATCGATAATTCTTATAAAATATGTACTGTCAAAATTATATATTCAGGTTTAGTCCTCTATTTTCCGTCACAAACCATTCAGCAGACAAAAATATAACGTATTCTTGATTTCAAACTTCCGCCGTGTTCTGAATGTTGTATGTTTTCTTCTGGGTAACTCCCCGACGTCTGAATTTTATATGTCGACGTTTCGGAACACTCTGTCTGTTCCATCTTCATAGGCAAGTAGGTAAATAATTTACCTACTTTCTTATGAAAATGGAACAGACAGTGTTCCGAAACGTCGGCATATAAAATTCAGACGCCAGGGAATTACCCGGAAGAAAACATACAACAAAAATATAATGCTTCGTCCTGACTCAAATCAGTAACTTTCTGGCAAACAAAGTTTCCTGTAGTTGCCTACTACCACAAACAGAATATATTTTGTCTCAACTGTCAAATAATTCGGAATGTGAAGAATAAGACGGCAAATTCTGATTCCAACACACGTGGCATTTATAAATATTGTCTTCTGTTCGTAATTTACTTTTAAATGTAACATATTTCACACTAACATATCTAAGGGTTGTGCACCAACAATGCTGTGACAAATTTTAACTTCAATTTCATAGTAATAAATGCCTTCACTGGGCAAGAACCAGCGCTAGTTCACTGCGTCACCCGCCATTATTTTCTATACATCTGTCTGCAGACTTACAAGAGATTCTGTCAAACCATTATAATTTTAGTTCAGTGAGCACTATTTTAAAAGCCACTGTACTTACGGACATAAAAGAACTGCAAGTGTATCTTGAATGAGATATAAACACACACACACACACACACACACACACACACCAATTTTTCCGGAAGAGTGAGCTTAAGGGGCAGAAATCTGCAGGTCCATAATGAATGCAGCTTTTCATTAATGACCCCTAACGTTTTCATGGTGTCGTACTTGAAAAAGGGACAAATTTATGTTTAACTTTATTATATTAACCATTACCATATGGACTCTGGCTAAGCTTATTCATGACTTCACAAACTTAAAGGTTCAGAAAACGTTTCGGTAACACGAAGGAGTGCCAAATTTGCTGTTAAAGTAAGCAAAATGGACAAGTTTATAAAAATGCAGTCTCGTTAATATCCTTACAAAGGAATTAATTCTGTACAATGATGTTGCTTCAGGCTCAGCACCATGCCATCCTGTAGACTCACTGCTCTCTTCATACCCGCATTGCTTGGCGTCGCATACTTCTACGTGATACAGAGTCAGCCGACCGTCCAGCCTTGTGCCGAAAGTTGTTCATGTACCCCAGAGAACACGGACTGGGGTTCTGCAGTGAATGTACAGTGTGGTGACCGAAATTTGAGGAGTGTACCCGTAACAAAACTTGATAAACCGGTGTATCTGTTGAATGCATCCTTTAATATTCTAATGACCCTCAAAGAGGACGCACTATTCAGTTATGAGTCTGTAAGTAATCTATATCTTCAGCACTGCAAGATAGTCAACATTAATGTGAAAGCGTTCCAGAGATTGGAGAACCTTACAGATATAGATCTTTCCAGTAACCGCTTTACTTCAATCTCCCCTATCTTGTTCAATAATAACCAAAAACTGGATAAACTGATTCTCCGAAACAATAACCTTGGTACCTTGCAGTGGAACACACCTATTCTGAATGGTCCATCCTCCCTTTCCTTTCTAGATCTACAGTCATGCCAATTATCAAATATCTCTTCAATAACATTCTCACTACTCCTTAACCTGACCTTCCTTGATATAAGCAGAAACAGCCTGGTTCTTCTGCATAATGACACCCTGTCTTCACACAAACAACTGAAGGATGTGAACCTGGAAAATAATCCCTGGCAATGTGGGGTCGTGTTTGAGGGGCTATTGTGTTGGATGCACAGTAAGGTGGCCCTCTCTCGTAACAGAACAGTACAATGCCAATACAGAAATAACAGGTGGGACATATGGACCCTAGAAAACCGATCATCCCTGTGTCGTCCAATTACAACTCCGTTAAAGGGCGAATTTGTAACTGTCATGAAACCCGACCTAACCACTGTCTCAGTGGGTGTTCCCTTACCGCCAAAAACCTCACCGCCTACATCACGAGTCGTAGAAACTGCAGTAACCAGTGAGGCTCAACTAAGGCCAGCACGAGAAAGCCAAACGGGAGGCTTGGCTACCCTGTTGTCCTGGAATCGTAAATTTACTACTGACATGACAGTATATTTGCCGATTACGTCAAAGGGTACTGCCCCGCACGTAAAAGCTTCATCGGGCACGACACTGCAGAAAGTCATAGAAAATTCAGTAACCCTTGAGGCTGAAGTCCTGTCTGAACCAGAAAGAGAAACGGGAGGCTGGGCTAGCCTACTGTCCTGGAACGTCACTACTCTGGCCGTTTTCTTAATTCTGCCGATTACTCTCGGTGTAGCTGTGTTTGTGTCCTTGACAGCTGTGAATTACATAGCGAAGAGATGCAGCGTCCATCATCCCCAGCATCATATACAAGGAGAAGACAACCACCTTGCAGCTTGTCTCGATTCCGCTGTGCCTTTTCTGAACCCTCAGCTACAGGTAGATCTCACAAACCAATCCTTAGGGTACCTGAACAGAAGCAGTAAAAGTGTCCGTCACAGTGAGTATCACGTATATGAAGAGATTCGCTAGTAGTATTATGACATTTGTATGGGTAAAGGTAAAGAAAAAAGGTCACCCTATAACGGTCCACAAGGGCCCAGAAGTGGAGTAGAAGTACAACTATACTCTTTTTTAACCTCGGCCCTAGATGAGGTGGGAGGCCATTGCAACGCCCC
>Ga0268261_10003788_pt1 | contig 11185 bp, 15 predicted proteins | sample TergutNc150P1_FD_190353 | JGI IMG/M metagenome (GOLD analysis project Ga0268261, IMG submission 190353) | Nasutitermes corniger P1 segment gut microbial community from laboratory colony in Florida, USA - Nc150 P1 (SPAdes) (version 2) | ecosystem: Host-associated > Arthropoda: Insects >... | reverse complement strand
AGTAAGAGTTACTGACAAACGGTTGACCCACTGTAAAATGTGAGATACTGACAGACGGTGGACAGACCGTACACTGTGAGGTACTGACAGACGTTGGAGAGACTGTAGATTGTGAGGTACTGACAGACTGTGGACAGACTGAACAATGCGCGGTACTGTCAGACGTTGGACATATTGTACAGTGTGTGGTACTGACAGACGTTGGACAGACTGTACAGTGTGAGGTACTGAGGGACGTTGGACATATTGTACAGGGTGAGGTACTGAAAGACGGTTGAGACACCGTACACAGTGAGGTACTGACATACGGTGCAGAGACTGTAGATTGTGAGGAACTGACAGACGGTGGACAAACTGTACAGTGACAGATAATGTCAGACGGTGGACAGAGTGTACAGTGTGAGGAAATGACAGAGAGTGGAGGGACTGTACAGTGTGAGGTACTGACAGACGGTGGTCAGACTTTACAGTGTAAGATACTGACATACGTTGGATGGAATATACACTGTGAGGAACTGACAGACGGTGGACAAATTCTGCAATTTGAGGTTCTGACAGACGGTGGACATATGGTACAGAGTGAGGTATAGACAGAGAGTGAACAGATTTTGCAGTGTGATTTACTGACAGACGGTGGACAGGCTGTAGATTGTGAGTTACTGAGAGAAAGTTGACAGACTGTACAGTGTGAGGTATTGGCAGATGTTGGATGAACTGTAAACTGTGAAGTACTGAGAGAAGTTGGACATACTGTACAGTGTGAGTTACTGACAGACGGTGGACAGACTTTACAGTGTGTGGTACTGACAGACGGTGGACAGACTCTACAGTGTGTGGTACTGAGAGACGGTGAACATACTGTACAGTGTGAGGTACTGATAGACGCTGGACAGACTGTACAGTGTGAGGTACTGACAGACGGTGGAGAGTCTGTACAAAGTGAGGTTCTGAGAGACGGTGGACAGACTGTACAGTGAGAGGTACTGACAGACGGTGGACTGACGGTACATTGTGAGGTACTAACAGACGGTGGACAGACTATATAGTGTGAGATACTGACAGAGGTTGGAAAGAGTGTATAGTGTGAGGTAATCTCAGACCGTGGACAGACTGTACGGTGCGAGGTACTGACAGACGGTGGACAGAATGTAATGTGTGAGGTACTGACAAACGGTGGTCAGACAGTACAATGTGAGGTACTGACAGACAAGGGAGAAAATGGGCGTGGGGTACAGACAGACGGTGGACAGACTTTACAGTGAGGTACTGACAGAAGGTGGACAGGTAGTACAGTGTGTGTGGTACTGAAAGACGGTGGACAGATTGCACATTGTGAGGTACAGACAGACGGTAGACATATTGAACAGTGTGAAGTAATGTCAGACGGTTGACAGACTGTAGATTGTGAGGTACTGCCAGAAGGTGGACAGATTGTAGAGTGTGAGTTACTGACAGACGGTGGACAGATTGTATAGTGTGGGGTACTGACAGACTGTGGAGAGACTGTAAAGTGTGGGTTACTAACAGACGGTTGACAGAATTTAAAAAATAAGGTACTGACAGACAGTGAACAAAGTGGACACTAAGTGTTACTGACAAACGTTGGACAGACTGTAAAATGTGAGATAATGACAGACGGTGGACAGACCGTACACTGTGAGGTACTGACAGACGTTGGAGAGAAAGTTGAGTGTGAGGTACTGAGAGACGGTGGACAGACTGTACAATGTGCGGTGCTGTCAGACTTCGGACATATTGCACAGTGTGTGGTACGGACAGACGTTGCACAGACTGTACAGTGTGAGGTACTGAGGAACTTTGGACATATTGTAAAGTGTGAGGTACTGACAGACGGTGCACAGACCGTACACAGTGAGGTATTGTCATACGGTGCAGAGAGAGTACATTGTGAGTTACTGACAGACGGTGGACAGGCTGTACATTGTGAGATAATGACAGACGGTGGACAGAGTGTACATTGTGAGGATATGACAGACAGTGGAAAGACTGTACATTGTGAGGTACTGACAGACGGTGGTCAGACATTACAGTGTGGGAAACTGACATACGGTGGAGAGAATATAGAGTGTGAGGTACTGACAGCCGTTGGACCAAATCTAAAATGTGAGGTATTGACAGACGGTGGAGTGACTGTACATTGTGAGATACTGTCAGACGTTGGAGAGCCTGAAAAGTGTGAGGTACCAACAGAGAGTTGATAGAATGCAAAATGTTAGTTACTGACAGAAAATGGACAGACTGTACAGTTCGATGTACTGACAGACGGTGTACAGACAGTACACTGTGAGATACTGACAGACGGTGGGCAGACTGTAGAGTGTGATTTACTGACACTCGATGGAGAGAATTTACAATGTGAGGTACTGACGGACAGTTGACAAAGTGGACAATACGTGGTACTGGCAGACGGTGGACAGATTGTGCTGCGTGAGGTGCAGACAGACGTTGGACAGAGTGTAGAGTGTGAGGTACTGAAAGTCTGAGGACAGACAGGACAGTGTGAGATACTGACAGACGTTGGATATTTTGTACAGTGTGTGGTACTGACAGAAGTTGGACAGACTGTACAGTGTGACGTACTGACAGACGGTGGAAAGTTTGGGCAGTATTAGGTACTGACAGACGGTGGACAGACCATACACTTTGAGGTACTGACAGAAGCTGGAGAGACTGTAAATTGTGAGACACTAACAGACGGTGGACAGACTATAGAGTGTGAGGTACTGCCAGACGTTGGAAAGACTGTACAGTGTTAGGTACTGAAAGACAGTGGACAGAATGTACAGTTAGAGGTACTGACAGAAGGTGAAAGACTGTACTGTGTAAGGTACTGACAGACGGTGGACCGACTGTACACTTTGAGGTATTGACAGACGTTGGACAGACTTTACAATGTGAGGTACTGGCAGACGTTGGACAGACGTCAGTGTGAGGTATAGACAGATAGTGGACAGATTTTACATTGTGAGATACTGACAGACGGTTTACAGACTCTATAGTGTGAGGTACCGACAGACAGTGGACAGACTGTACAGTGTGATGTACTGACAGACGGTGGGCAGATTGTACAGTGTGTGGTACTGACAGGCGGTAGACAGAATGTAAAATATGGGGAACTGACACACAGTGGACAAAATGGACTGTGAATGGTACTGATAGGCGGTGGGCATACTGTACACTATGAGGTGCTGACAGACGTTGGGCGGACTGTAGAGTGTGAGGTACTGATACACGGTGGACAGACTGTAAAATGTGAGGTAATGAGAGACGGTGCACCGACTGCATATTGTGAGTTACTGACAGACGGTGGACAGATTGTATAAGGTTAGGTACAGACAGAAGTTGGACGGAGTATATAGTAAAGTACTGACAGACGGTGGAAAGAATATACAACGTGAGGTACTGACAGACGGTGGACAGACTGTACAGTGTGAGGTACTGACAAACGGTTGTCAGACTGTACAATGTGGGCTACTGACAGACAGTGGACAAAGTGGACAGATGGAACTTTCAGACGGTGGACAGACTGTAAAGTTTGAGGTACTGGCAGACGTTGGACAGAGTTTAAAGTGTGAAGTACTGACAGACGGAAGACAGATTGTACATTTTGAGGTACTGACAGACGGTGGACATATTGTGCAGTGTGAGGAACCGTGACACGTTGGACAGACTGTACAGTGTGAAGTAATGAGCGAGAGTGGACAGACTATAAATGCGACGTACTGACAGAAGGTGGACAGACTGTACAGTGTGGAGTACTGACAGAACATTGACTGACTGTACAGTGTGATATACTGACAGACGGTGAACAGATTTTACAATGTGAGGTACTGACAGACAGAGGACAAGGTGGACAGTAAGTCGTACTGACAGACGTTGGAAAGACTGTACAATGTGAGGTACTGACTGACGGTGGACAGAGTGTTCAGTGTGAAGAACTAGAAGACGTTGTACAGAGTTTACACTGTGAGGTACTGAAAGACGTTGGACACATTTTACAGTGTGTGGTACTGACAGACTGTGGACAGACTGTACAGTGTGAGGTCCAGACAGACAGTGGACAAGTTGTACATTTTGAGGTACTGGCAGACGGTGGACTGACTGTACACTGTGAGGCAATGACAGACGGTGGAAAGACTTTACAGTATGATACTGACAGACGGTGGACAGGCTTTACAGTTCGAGGAATTGACAGCGGCGAAGAGTCTGTACAGTGTGAGACACTGCCAGACGGTGGACAGACTGATCAGTGTGAGGAACTGACAGACGTTGGAAAGTCTGTATAGTGTGAGGTATTGTTAGACGGTGCAAGTCTGTACAGTGTGATGTACTGACAGACGGTGTACATACTGTAAAATTTGAGGTACTAACTGGCAGTGAATAGACTGTAAAATGTGAAGTTCTGTCAGAATATGAACAGAGTGAATAGTGCGAGGTACTGACAGACGATGGACAGACTGTAAACTGTAAGTTACTGACAGACGGTGGACAGAATGTACAGTGTGAGGTACTGAAAGACGGTGGACAGGTTTTACAATGTGAGGTACTGACAGACAGTGGACAAATTTGGCAGTAATTGGTACCGACAGACGGTGCACAGACTGTACATTTTGATGTACTGACAGACGTTGAACAGAGTTTACAGTGTGAGGTACTGACAGGGGGAGGACAGACTATACAGTGTGAAATACTGACAGACATTTGATATATTGTACATTGTGTGGAACTTACAGACGGTGGACAGTCTTTGCAGTGTGTGGTACTGACAGACTGTGGACAGATTGCAGAATGTGAGGTACTGACAGAAGTTGTACAGAATGTACATTGTGTGGAACTGAAAGACGGTAGATGACTGTAGAGTGTGGTACAGGGCCAGCGGTAGACATACAGTACAAAGTGAGGTACTGAAAGACGTGGACAGACTTTACAATGAGAGGTACGGACAGACAGTGGACATACGTTACAGTGTGAGATATAGACAAATAGTGGACAGAATTTTCAGTGTGACTTACTGACAGACGGTGGACAGACTGTAGATTGTGAGGTACTGACAGACAGTTGACAGAATGTACAGTGTGAGGTACTGACAGAATTTGGATAGACTGTGAAATGTGATGTACTGACAGATTTTGGACATACTCTAAAGAGTGAGTTACGGACAGACAGTGGACAGAGTGTACAGTGTGTGGTAATGAGAGACGGTGGACATACTGTACAGTGTGAGGTACTGACAGACGTTGGACAGCCTGTACAGGGTGAGGTTTTGACATACGGTGGACATTCTGTACAGAGTTAGGTACTGAGAGACGGTGGACAGACTTTAAAATGTTAGGTAATGACAGACGTTGGACAGACTGTACATTGTGAGGTACTGACAGACGGTGGAGAGAATATAGAGTGTGAGGTACTGACAGACGGTGGACAGAATGTATAGTGTGAGGTATTGACAGATGGTGGACAAACTGTTCAGTGTGAGGTACTGACAGGCAGTGGACAGAATGTGAAAGGTGAGGTACTGGCAAACGCTTGTCAGAATGTACAATGCGAGGTACAGTGGACACATTTGTCATATGGTACTGACAGCCGGTGGACAGACTGTAGATTGTGAGGTACTGACAGGTTGTGGAAATTTTGTACAGTGTGAGGTAATGACAGACGTTGGACAGATTTTATATTGTGAGTTACTGACAGACGGTAGATATATTGTACAGTGTGAAGTACTGGCAAACGGTTGACAGACTGTACACTGTGAGGTACTGACAAACAATGGACCTACTGTAGAATGTGAGGTACTGACGGACGGTGGACGGACTGTACAGTATAATGTACTGACACACTGTGGACAGACTGTACAGTGTGAGGTACTGACAGACTGTGGACAGAATTTACAATGAGAGGGACTGACAGGCAGTGAACAAAGTGGACAGTTAGTGGTACTGACAAACGGTGGACAGACTGTAAATTGTGAGGTACTGACAGACGGTGGACAGAGTGTAGAGTGTGAGTCTCTGACAGACGTTGAACATTTGTACAGTGTATGGTACTGACAGACATTGGACAGGCTGTACAGTGTGAGGTACTGACAGACGGTGGACATATTGTACATTGTGAGGTACTGACATACGGTAGATAGACCGTACACTGTGAGGTACTGACAGACGGTGGAGGGACTGTACAATGTGTGGTACTGACAGACGGTAGACAGACTGTAGAGTGTGAGGTAATGACAGACGTTGGACAGACGGTACAGTTTGAGGAAATGACAGAATGTGGAGAGACTGTACAGTGTGAAGTATAGACAGATAGGGGACAGATTGTACAGTGTGTGGTACTGAGAGCTGGTGGACAGACTGTAGATTGTGAGGTAATGACAGACAGTGGACAGACTGTACACTGTGAGGTACTGATAGACCGTGGGTAGACTGTACTGTTTGAGGTACTGACAGACGGTGGACAGACTATACAGTGTGAGGTAATGACAGACGGTGGAGAGACTGTACATTGTGTGGTACTGACATTCGTTGGATAGAATGTAAAATGTGATTTACTGACAGATAGTGTACAGAATGGACAGTGAGTGGTACTGACAGAGGGTGGACATACTGCACATTGGGAGGTACTGGCAGACGGTGGGCATACTGTACAGTATGAGGTACCGACAGACGTTGGACAGACTGTACAGTGTGAGGTACTGAGGAAAGTTGGACAAAATGTAAAGGGTGAGGTAATGACAGTCGGTGTACAGACTGTACAATCTGAGGTATTGAAAGACGGTGGACAGGCTGAATAGGGTTATGTATTGACAGAGGGTGAACAGAGTGTATAGTGTGAGGTACTGAGAGACGGTGGACAAAATATAGAGCGTGAGGTAGACAGACGATAGACATTCTATACAGTGTGAGCTACTGAGAAACGGTGGTCAGACTGTAAATGTGAGGTACTGACAGACAGTGGACAAAGTGGACAGTTGGTATTGACAGACTCTGGACAGACTGTTCAGTGTCGCGTACTGAAAGACGGTTGACAGAGTGTAAAGTGTGAGGTACTGACAGACGTTGGACAGATTGTACATTGTGAGGTACTGACAGACGGTGGACATTTTGTACAGTGTGTGGTACCGTCAGACGATGGACAGACTGTACAGTGTGTGGTACTGACAGACAGTGGACAGACTGTAAAACGTGAGGTACTGACAGACGGTGGACAGACTGTACATTGTGGGGTACTGATAGACGGTGGACAGACTGTACAGTTTGAGGTACTGACAAACGGTGGACAGACTTTACATTGTGAGGTACTGACAGAGGGTGGACTGCCTGTACTGTGTGAGGTATAGACAGACGGTGGACAAATTGCACATTGTGAATTAATGACCAAGGTGGACAGACTGTAGATTCTGGAGGTACTGACAGACAAACGACAGACTGTACAGTTTGAGGTACTGAAAGGCGGTGGACAGACTGTACAATGTGAGTTAGTGACAGACTTTGGGCAGAATGTACAGAATGAGTTACTGAGAGACGGTAGACAGACAGTACAATGTGAGGTATTGACAGTCGGTGGACAGACTGTAAAGTGTGGTGTACTGACAGACGGTGGAGAAAGTGTATAGTGTGGGGTACTGACAGACGGTGGACAGATTGTATAGTGCGAGGTACTGACAGACGGTGGACAGAATATTCAGTGTGAGATACTGAGAGGCGGATGACAGACTGTAAAGTGTGAGGTACTGGCAAACTGTGGGCAGACTGCACAATGTGAGGTACTTACAGACAGTGCACAAAGTGGACAGTAATAAGTAATGACAGACGGTGGACAGACTGTAAAGTGTGAGTTACTGACAGACGGTGGACAGAGTGTAGAGTGTGAGGTACTGACAGATGGTGGACAGACTGTAAATTGTGAGTTACTGACAGATGGTGGACATATTGTACATTGTGAGGTACTGACAATCGTTGGACAGACTGTACAGTGTCGTGTACTGACAGATGTTGGCCCAAATTTACAGTGTGTGTTACTGACAGACGGTGGACAGACTGTACACTGTGAGGTATAGACAGACGTTGGACAGATTGTAGTGTTAGTTACTGTTCAACGGTGTACAGACTGTAGAGTGTGAGGTACTGACGGACAGTGGACAGACTTTACAGTGTGAGGTATTGATAGACGGTGGACAGACTGTGCAGTGTGAGGTATTGACAGACGGTGGACAGACTGTGCAGTGTGAGGTATTGACAGACGCTGGACAGACTGTACACTGTGTGGTACTGACAGACGTTTGACAGACTGTACGGTGTGAGGTACTGACAAACAGTGGACGGAGTGGACAGTGAGACAGTGGACAGACTGTACATTGTGAAGTACTGAAAGGCTTTGGACAGAGTGTAGATTGTGAGGTAATGGCAGACGATGGACAGACTGTACAATGTGAGGTATTGACAGACAATGGACAGACTGTATATTGTGAAATTCTGACAGACGGTGGAGATACTGTAAAATGTGTGGTACTGACAGACGTTGGATAGACTTTACAGTGGGAGGTACTGACAGGCTTTGGACAGAATGTACATTGTGTGTTAATGAAAGACGGTGGGCAGCATATATAGTATGAGGTACAGACAGGCGGTGGGCAGAGTGTATAGTGTGAGGTACTGACAGACGGTGAACAGACTGTACAGTGTGAGGTACTTACAGACTGTCGACAGACTGAACAGTGTAAGGTACTTACACACAGTGGACTGACTATACAGTGAGTGTTACAGACTTTCGTTCGGCAGACTTTAGAATGTGAAGTACTGACAGGCGGTGGACAGAAGGTACTGTTTGAGGTACTGACAAACAATGGACAGAGTGGGGAGTGAGTGGTATTGACAGATTTTGGACAGATTGTACAGTGCAAGGTACTGACAGACGGTAAACAGTCTCTAAAGTGAGAGGTACTAACAGACAGGGGACAGAGAGGACAGTGAGTGATACTGACAGATGGTGGGCAGACTGTACAGTGTGAGGTACTGACAGACGGTGGACAGGCTTTACAGTGTGAGGTACTGACAGATATTGGACAGAGTGAAGAGTGATTTGTATTGACAGACGTTGGACAGAATGTACAGTGTGAGGTACTGACAGACATTGGACATACTGTACAGTTTGATGTACTGACAGACAGTGGAGAGACTGTACAGTGTGTGGTACTGACATACGTTGGACAGAGTGTAGAGTGTGAGTTACTGACAAACGTTGAACAGACTGTACATTTTGAGATACTGATAGAGTGTTGACAGAGTGTAAAGTGTGAGGTAGTGACAAACAGTGGACTATGTGGACAGTGATTGGTACTGACAGACTTTGGACAGACTGTACATTGTGAGGTACTGACAGACGGTGGACATACTGTACAGTTTGAAGTACTGACAGACCGTGGGCAGACTCTGCAGCGTGTGGTACTGACAGAAGGAGGACAGACTCTACATTGAGGGGTACTGACAGATTGTAGAGAGACTGTACACTGTGAGGTACTGACAGACAGTGGACAGATTGTACAATGTAAGGGACTGACAAACGTTGGACAGACTGTACAGTGAGAGGTACTGACAGACGTTGGAGAGACTTTACATTGTGAGGTACTGATACACTTCGGACAGACTATACATTGTGAGTTAATGACAGGCGGTGGAGGGACTGTGCAATGAGAGTTACTGGCAGACATTGGACAGACTCTAGAGTGTGAGGTACTTCCAGAGGGTGGACAGACTGTACATTGTGAGGTACTGACAGACGGTGGACAGACCATACATTGAGTGGTACTGACAGACTTTGGACAGACTCTACAATGTGAGGTACTAACAGACAGTGGACGGTCTGTACAGTGTGAATTAGTGACAGACGGTGGACGGACAGTTCAGTGTGAGGTACTGACTGATAGTGGACAGAATTCATGAAAGTGTTACCGACAGACATAGTAGGCATTATGTAGTTTATAATGTACGAACGTACAGTGGACTGGCTTTACATTGTAAGGTAGAGACCCAATTGACAGATTGTACAATGTGTGGCACTAAGAGAGAATTTTTCGACTGTGCTGTGTGAGGTATTGACAGGCAGTGGAGAAAATATAAATTTTATGTTACTTACGGAATGATTACATTTTGTACAGTGAATGTTACTGATAGACATTAAACCGACTGTAAATTGTGAGATACTTACAGACAGTAGACAGACTGTAGTGTGTAAAGTAATGACACAGAGTAGACAGAATATACAATGTGAAATACTGACAGACAGTATGCAAATTTATCAGTGTGAGGTAATTACATACGGTAAAGAGACTGTAAAATACGGACAGACAGTGGGCAGACTTTAAAGTGTGAGGTACTGACAGAGAGTTGGCATATTCTACATTGTATGCTACTGACAGAAAATGGACAAATTTTAGGGTGTGATGTACTGACAGACAGTGGACATAGTTTAGGGTGAAAAGTACTGACAGACAATAAACAGAGTGTACAATCTGAGGTACTGTCAGACAGTGGACAGAGTGTACAGTGTGAGTTTCTGACAGACAGTAGGCAGATTATACATTGTATAGTACTGATAGGGGTGTGGACAAATTGCAGAATGTGAGTTACTGACAGGTAGTTGGCAGACTAACTCTGAGTTACTGAGGGGCAGTTGGCACACTGCACTGTGTGTAGTACTGACAGAGGGTGGAGGGTCTCTACAGTGTGAAGTACTGACAAACAGTGTGCAGAGTGTAAAGTGTTAGGTACTGTCAGACAGTGGACAGGCTTTACAGTGTGAGGTACTGAGAGAAAGTGGACAGATTGTGCAGTGTTAGCTACTAACAGACTGCAGACAGGCTAGAGTGCAAGGTACTGACACACAGTGGGCATATTGTACAATGTGAGGTACTGACAAACATTGGACAGGCTCTACAATGTGAGGTACTCACAGACAGTAGACTGACAGTAGAGTGTAGAGTACTGCGATAGGGAACAGAGTTTAGAATGATATGTACTGAGAGACAGTGAGCAGAGTGTAGAGTGTGAGGTACTGACAGTGAGTGGACGGAATATGCAGTGTGAGGTACTGACAGTGAGTGGACGGAATATGCAGTGTGAGGTACTGACAGAGAGTGGACGGAATATGCAGTGTGAGGTACTGACAG
>Ga0268261_10003787_pt1 | contig 11187 bp, 12 predicted proteins | sample TergutNc150P1_FD_190353 | JGI IMG/M metagenome (GOLD analysis project Ga0268261, IMG submission 190353) | Nasutitermes corniger P1 segment gut microbial community from laboratory colony in Florida, USA - Nc150 P1 (SPAdes) (version 2) | ecosystem: Host-associated > Arthropoda: Insects >... | reverse complement strand
CCGTTGAGGGGTTGCTTGACCAGTTACTTGACTGCGCCGCTTGCAATGAGGGTCTGTTTCAATTTAAGAGGCTACTCCGACATTATTACCCCATCGACCCGGAATGCGTCAAATTTTATGTTGATGCCTATCGGGCGATGTACGAAGCCCCTAGCTTCCCCGAAATCCCCGCTCGTCACAAAAATACGAGGACTGGCACTTACCCTTACCTTAAATAAAATGGCGGGGGATTCCCCCGCCAAAATGTGGACCCGGGTCTTTCGACCAGCCCAAGTGGCTAGAGCATACCAGAACTGTTAGCTGGTGAAAAGCGATGTGGCGTAGATGTAACTGACTGGCAATAACCATAGCTAGCGGAACGCACACGCCCCCTTGAGTGCGCTTGACAAACACCTGCACTAAAGGATGCTGGCTCAATGTGCAGCATCACACCAGGCCGAGATGACGTTGATGCATAGCTAGGCGGGATAGCCTGCAAACCTCTAAATCCTTTGAAACTCAGATTCAAAATCTTTGTCGCAATGGAAGCAAGTTAGCTTTTCACCATCTTTAGCAGAGAGCACCCTGCCAAGGTCGATGTGCAGCTTGATGGTGGCTGAATGGTTATCACAGAGGAACAGTTGGCTGGGGTGGCACTTCGTTACCTCTACCCATTCTGCGGCCATTGCGCAGGTTTGTTTTGGGGCGTGGGGTTCATGGTCGCAGTCCAGCAAGCACTTGACATCATCTAAGATATTTTGTTGGCCGTACTGGCAACCAATTTGTGTATTCAAATCAAATTGAGTGGTGGGAGATTCCAGTGTGTTAGCGTGCATTTGAGTCCTACGATTTTTTGTTAAGGAACTTAATTGTAATCGAATGATGGACAAAATTGACGGGTCCCGTTGCGGCTGAAATCGCTGCTAGAAATCATTGACACCATCGCCCCCGCACAATTCACCGGGCGCAGCGCCCGGTGCCAAGTCAGATTAGGCGGTAGCCATTTTACAAAGTCTGATTAACTGTAACTACCAGCAAAGGTGAATGCTCGTAGTTACAGTTTGCTTACGATTTGGTTTCACATTTAGTTATCCCATTTCACTAGGTTGGCATTTAGCTACGCTGGTAGTGTCATTGCGTGGCATGATGCACCGCTTTAAGTATAATAAAATTCAGCATATTGAATTTTCGGTTTGCCTAGTCGGCAATGACTTCTTTTGCAGAATGTAACTTAAGCATTCTTTTACCTGCCTAGTCGGCAACACTTGGTGAGTAAAAAGAAGCTTAAAGTTTACATTATGCAACAGCACGCTGCGAGTCGAATACTTTTTGGAACCGAAACGAAAGTTCAACTAATTGAAGTTTCGATTATCAAGTTTTCAAAATGAATTTTCGGTGACGCAGCGAGCCTTTCCGACTAGGAATTCCACCGGGCCGTAATTTAACTTAAAGTGTTACAAACTGCTGACTTGTTGTCAACGTTTTGTTTCCATGATCGGAAAGAAAACTCAAAAGCAACAGAAATTTGTTACACGTTAAATAGGCGGTGGAAGGTAGGGTAAAATTTTAGTCTACTATCCTTGACAAATCCCTAAATTTGCCTACGCATTTTTAATGAGCAAAAAACGCTATTTGGCAGCGAAAGCTAAAATAGTTACGCAGTAGTTAAAACTTAGCAGTTTTCCTTGCCAAACCCCAGTATATGCCCCTAAATGCACATTTAATTATAAACAGCAGTAGTAAAAAGTGGCGAGTTTTAGCAGTTCAACTAAACAGTTTGGGATGTAGACAATTAGATGCTCGGGCCGGTCAACGGTGCCACCCTTGTTCCAAGGTTGGCGTTCATGGTGCCACTTACCTTTTTCATCCTTATACTCAATCATCGTGCCGCGCACAAAGAGGGCAGGTTTGCCATCAATATCAATCTGGTCACACCACCGCAGTGCTAACGCAGACTCGATGCGCATACCAGTTACAGTCAGCAATTCAAACAACACGGGCCTTTGAAAATCAGGCAATGGCCCAGCGTGAGAAGTTCCATCAGGCTTAGGTTCAAAACGGCTTAAATCCTTATTCCAAATCGCTGCCCGCATTAAGCCAAGTTCTTTATCAGTTAATGGCTCTACATCCGTTTCCGGTACCAATGGAGTCTTGGCTGACTTAACCGGATTGTATTCAAGAGCTTCATTATCGATTGCGAAGTCAACAATATGATTAAGCACAATCTTGGCCCGCTCAGCAGACTGCACCGATTTAGACCTAGACAACTTGGTGAGGTTCTCAGAACAGTTACTGGGTTTCAATTCGGCCAAACGCAAATTACCAAAGTAAGGGTGCACATTGAGCAAATAATCATTTTCATTAATGCTGACAGTTTGTGAGAGTCGACTACGGGATTCAATAATATCTGGTGGTAAAATCAACATGCTTTTCACCGGGCGCAGGAATATGGCCCATATTTGGGTGCCATGCAAAACACGCCAAAATATGAGTCATCGTTTACCAGGGTGCGGTAAAGAGACTCAACAACCGGGGCTAGCTGGCGGCTAGTTATAGCGCATAGTGGTGCTGGGTATTTCTCACGCGCGGATTGACGCGCGGATATGGCTAACATAGTGGCTCCATTGGTAGCTTCGGAACGTAGAACCAAAGGAGAAAACTAAAGGCCCAAACCTAACTGTTAAAGTTAAGCCTGAGCCTCTGAGCTGCTTGTTTGCGGAAGATACCGAGCCGGGTGGCTCGGAGGAGGTGCTGTTATGCACCTCCCGATTTGGTCGGGGTGACAGGATTTGAACCTGCGGCCTCGTCGTCCCGAACGACGCGCGCTACCAAGCTGCGCCACACCCCGTTTCGACTCTTCGCGGTTCTCGTCCCACAAACTAGAAGCTCGCCTAGCATACTCCCGGCGCGCGCCAAAGGGAAATATGCGGCGCGACTTGCACAGGCAGCGCAGGGCGCAGCGCCCCATAGCGAGGACCGAGAGAGTTTTAATCCTGCCAGTAAACCAGCAAATCCCAGAGTGGAAGCGGGTTTTTATCACCAAAATAGTAAATGTTCAAACCTTCAACCCGGATTTTTCCGGTTTCGGCATCAAGTACCCTCAAACCAGCATCGGGCAAGATTTGCCGAATACGAGCTTCTTCTTCCAAATCTTGGGACTTTTCCGAGTTTACATGCGACCATTTGCTATTAGCCGCAAAGTATGGGGCGAACCTGGAAATGAAAATCGCGTTTGCCGCAGGCGTGCGCCGGGTCGCGATACGGCGTGTTTTGCAAATCTAATGGGTGCCCGGTAACTTCGGCGTACTTGGTAAACCAGTATGGTTTGGTATACTCGCCCACATTAGAAAATCTACCTGCGGGCACCCAATAGCGAACCACGGCCTCACTATATGATTTCGTAGAAAGAGATGAGAATGAACATTAACACATATGCCGATGCGATAACTGCGGTGTTAGAAAAACTCGGAACTATAGCAAGCAAGTATATCCCTGCCAAATATGGATATGAAGATGAAGATAAATATTTCGTTCAAATACTGAATAACCCTCCTGTCCCAGATAAACTTGGTGGCTATTCAGGTTCGTTTGTTAGGAAGTCCGATGGTGAAGTTTGGTCTGAATGTATGCCAAAAATACTGTCAGAAACAAAGAGAATGACACCGTTAGTCTATGAAAACGGCATTTGGTATGAGTAGTTTTCATAGTTCTAAAATATTTTACACTTATAGATTCGCTAATTGCCCTAAATCAAGAATGTTATGCGTTTTGATTTCAGTTGCTCTAACGCGATTCTTAGTGGCTACACCCTTGTAAACCCGCTCGATTTGTTGCTTTAGCAGATAAACACAAGAAACATGGGAGATAAAATGTTAAGCGCGGAAACGACAAAGACCATTGCTAACAGGTTAATTGATGCGGCAGATGGGCAACTAAATCACAAACAAATCGAAACGTCACGATACTTAACAAATGTTGAATGTGATTTCGATTCTGAAATACTAAGTTTGTTGAACCTTTCTTCATGTGGATACTGGAAAATACCTGAGCGTTTATTTCAAGATGTCGAAAGCTGGGGTAATCATATGGTGTCTGATAGTATGATTACCTACAAACAAGCTGCAGAACGCGCACTTGTTATAAATCGCGGATACGGTTTGCCAGCAAATCAGAAGATACGGCACAATTAAGGAATCAGCAGCAGCACTTATTTGCTTGGGGTTCGTGGTTCTCAAATAGCATACCACCTAATTATCAAATTGCATCTTCTGGAGTTAGCAAATTGCATAAAGATTTTCACTTACAGCTAACGCTCACGCTGACGCCCAATGCGCCAACAGCATAATTTTTATCTTCCCTATGGCGTAAGATAGTGGGCCGAAGCCCGGTGGTTTTAAGATCTCACGTTCTCTTGGCCAGCCGCGATCCACGCTTCTACCCCTCAATACAAAGATCGGTAACCCGTGACTAACGACGTGACTATGCACAAAGACGTAGCTGGCCGCAGCGCTAAACTCGCCGCCCTACATGAAAAAGCCACTGCCAACATCAACCGGACAGCCAACCTTAACCGGCCTGCCGCCCCGCTGACTGAGAACCACCTGCCGCATAACACCCTGGACACCGGCATCATCGTGCCCGAATACCCCACGGCTGAAATGCGCCTCTCGCGCCAACTGCACCCGAGCCGCAACAAGTCCATTGCCAAGTTTATTGGCTTCTCGGCCTTGGGTTTGTTCTTGTTTTTAGCGCCCATCCCCACTGGCAACGGCGCGTTCAATATTCCGCTGGGCGTGGCAATTAGCTGGTTGGAAGCCAATGTTTTGCAACGCGGCGAAATCAACTTCAGCATCATGTTGCTGCTGGCGGTTACCACCATTTCAGCTTTGGGTTCGGCGCTGGCTGCGGTAACCAACCTGGGCAAGAATAACACTTGGCTCAAGCGCGCATTTAAGACCAGCCCAGTTTATTTAGTTTCCCGCGTGCTGGCTGCCGCCTTCGCTTGGATGATTTTCACCGGCTTTGGCCCCGAGTTTATTGTTAATGACTTCACCGGTGGCGTGATGCTGGGCATTGCCGCCCATCTGATTGCGGTATTCATCTTCTTAGGCTTTGCAATTCCGATTCTGACCGACTTTGGTGTGATGGAATTTGTGGGCGCATTGGTGAGCCGCGTGGTGCGCCGCCTGTTCACCTTGCCGGGCCGCGCCGCCGTTGACCTGGTAGCTAGCTGGTTTGGTAGCTCCGTGGCTGGCGTCATTTTGACCCGTGACCAGCACGAGAAGGGCCATTATTCGGGCCGCGAAGCTGCGGTAATCGCCACCAATTTTGCTTTTGTTTCCCTGCCGTTTAGCTTTGTTATTGCCAATACCATCGGCATTGAAAACCACTTTTTGGCCTGGTATCTGATTATCTGTGTGGTTGCCATTGTACTCGCCATCGTGACCCCACGCATTTGGCCGCTGCGGAGCCTGGCCGATACTCACCTGCGCCGTAGTTCCGTAGCCACCACTGAAGAAACTATCCCGGCAGGCACCAGCCGCCTGCGCCACGGCTTTGAGCAAGGTGTGGCCCGCGCCGAGAAATCCACCCTGCGCGATGTCGCAACCACGGGTTTGCGTACTTACGTAGACATTTACGCTGACCTGATCCCCGTGATCCTCGCTTGGGGCACGTTATCTTTGGCTATCTTTGAGTTCACTCCGGTATTCCAATTCATTTCCCAACCCATGGGCTGGTACATGGCACTGTTCGGCATCGAGGGTGCGGCCCAGTTTGCTCCCGCTGCTTTGATCGGCTTCTTGGACATGTTCTTGCCCGCCATTTTGGTGGCCGAACCTTACGCTGCACTGAGCACTCAGCTCATCATCGGCGGCCTGGCCATTGTGCAGATCATTTACATGACTGAAACTGGCGTGACTATTTTGAAGTCCCGCATTCCGCTGAACATCGGCAAGCTATTCGCGATCTTTATGATCCGCACGCTGATCGCCATCCCGCTGTTAACCGCCGCCGTTTGGGGCGCCACCCAGCTCGGCCTCTTCTAACCAAGTAGAAGCCCGTTCAAGGGGGTCGGTTTCACCGACCCCCTTCCTGCTACTCCGCTACGTAGAAGATTGTTGCAGTGAGCGCATCGAGGAACGTAGTGACGAAACCTAAGCGAATCGCAATGATCTTCGAGAGGAGCGGTAACTACGCGCGATTAAATAAGGTGGCGACGGGGCCGGTGTACTTGGCGGGCACGGCGGCTTGGCGGCCATCACGGATGCGTTGGGCAACGGACCAGTCTAGAGTGCCGTATTCCGAAAAGGTTATCATGGTGAGCACCAGGCAGACGGCCTCCACGGAAACACCCAGCACCACGGAAGTGATCATCAACGCTTGCGGCACCGGGTCAGCGGCAGCGGCAACGCTTTCCGCTGCCATCGGAGGCTGTAACCCGGGGTGCGCGGTGAGCACCAAAAAGAACAGCACCACGGCCACATTCATAATGCCGCTGGCAATCACTGTCAACATCATGTTGCGGCGCACGATGAGGCCCAGCAGCCCGATGAAAAACAGCAGGATAGAAACTACTTCGCCACTTAATGGCCCACTATCTAACCAGTTTATGAATGCCATCTGAGGTTACTCCTCTGCCGCAAAGAATAGGAATATGATGGAAAGGCCGCAGAATACTTTAATACCTAATAGTGTATTCATGGCGATCATGTAAATGGGATAAGTGAAATCGCTACGCAGACTTAATACGTAATAACCCATCACCGATAACACAAAAGTCACAAAAACAATCTTTTCGATGTTTTCCATCGCCATCGTGCGCCCGCCGCCATACGGCCTAATTAGGTAGCGTCCCACTACCACTGCCGCAAGCACACCACCACCTTGGAACCCGCCGCCGGGAGTGAATGGGTCACCAGCCACCAGGGCAAGGCCGATCACTACAAACAGCGGCAGGATGACGCGAATGCCGGTACGCATGGTGGGGTGGCTCAGGTTGGTGGCGGGGTATGAGGTAGCACCATGGTGGCCGGAAGTATCAGTCAGGTGAACCACGGCTAGCACCGCCACTAGCAGCATGGAAGCTTCCATTACGGTGTCAAATACCCGGAAATCCAACAATATGGAACTAATTGGGCTGACGATGCGCGGGCCAGCTAAGTAGTATTCCATGATGCCCACATGCAATGGCGCTTGGGCCAAACCGGGGTTGCGCATGGTGTACCAAATCATCAAACCACAGGTCAACGCCAACATCGCAGCTGCCCACCAGCGTACCCGCAACAGTTTACGCAATGGCGGCAGCGTGATATCCGAGTATTTACGGATAGTTAGCACCAGCATGATGGTGCCCAGCGTGCTAGCCACCACCGCCTCAGAGATAGCCACATCGGGTGCGTGGTATAACAAGTATGCAAATGAGGCCCAAACGCCCATTACCGAACTAAGGATAATGGCGTGCTTAAGGCAGTTGGCACCGATAGTTAAAAACGCGAACACCAAGATCAAAATGAAAACAAGCTGGGAAAGAACCATCAGTTACGCCTCCCCATCTTGACGGGCCCGCGATAGCGTTTGCCCACCCACAATTGGGGTTACATAAATGATGATAATTAACAATAGAAAAGCTTTGGCGGTAAACCAACTAATCCCAAACCGCAACATTAAGCCAATCAGAATAAACATGAAAGCGACGGTGTCAATTTTGGTGGCAGATAGCACTTTCATCGTGAACCGCTGAAATCTTAAAACTCCAATCACGCCCAAGATCAAAGCCAAGGTGCCTATCAGAATAAATAGATTACCGGCCAAGAAATTCCACGAGTAGTTAGTCAGCAAGTTCATCTGCCACCACCTCTAACTGCGTGGCGCCAAGCTGCGTGGCGCTAAACTGAGTGGCATTGCGCTTTTGCGCTGCGTGAGCAACAGCTTCGGGTTCTAGTGGCAAATCCACCTTGCGACCAGTATCCACTAGATAATCCGACAATGCGGTTACCCCGATAAATGAAAGCAAAACATAAACAATAGCGATGTCTAGATAAAAGTAGTTGTTAGTGATGGCGGCCCACACGACTATCAGAATTGCCACCTTACCTGAGACGATGTTGTAACCCAGCAAACGGTTCCATCGGTTTTCACCCCTAATCAGCGCAAATCCCGTGACTGCCGCCGCCAATACAATTACGATGGCAACGATTTCAAGAAAGCTCATCATGCACCCCTGGTTGCAAATCGCGTGGGTCAGTTTCTGTTTCGGCATGCCCCCTTGTGGCAACGCCCTGATCAGCGCCAGCGCCTACCCTGGATAGATAATCAGGCATTGCTTGAGTAAACATTTCCGTTTCAATATGGGCGTGTGGCACCCCCACTCCGCGCGGGTTATGCGGTACTGGGCGGGCGCCAAAAATCGGATTATTTAAACCGGCGATGCCGCGCTCCAATGCTGCGCAACCAGCGCGGCCATCTTCGACAGTTTGGTCGATGGATAACACCAAAATGTCATTGCCATCCCGCGATAGACTCATGGAGCCGGGGGTTAAAATGATGGAAGTGGCAAATAAAAATACCGAGAAATCATCTTCCAAGGTGGAGTGATAAACATATTCCACAAAGTGATCTCGACCCGTGATAATAACCTTAACCATCTTGGCCGCCGCCAAAACAATTTGCCAAATCAAATAGGGGATAAAAATTAGGCCCGCGCGGAAACCCAACCATAACTCATCGGTATAAGAACGCCCAATAACTAAGTGGGTAACTAGCAAAGCGATAATGCCAACAATGAGACCACTGACCAGAATGATCAAATTGAAATGTTCATTCATAATCACCCACACGCCCAACATGCCGAGCAGCAGCGGGATAGCGTGCCACAAGTGGCGGGGCGAATACCGGCGCTGGAACTCGGCCTCATCATCCAGCCCTAAATCACGGGCTAAACCAGAATGGCGAATTACTTCCATACGGCCCGTCATCGGGTGGCCCTTTAGGGTGCCCGGGCTTTTAGCGCGGTCAAACTCGTTAAGCATTTACAACACCCCCGGCAAAAAGGCGAAAAGCAGCACGGCGGCAAAGAACATAGCGGCGGCCAAAATCGCATCGGGTAATGCGAGGGAACGGGCTAGCCGATCGCGGAACCCCCCGGTCAAAGCCGTACGCGGCCACCATTTATTGCGGGGCAACCACCAAATTAAGGCGCTCGCGCCAATAATTAAGGCCGCCAACTGCAGAGCTTTGGTGAGCATGCCATAACCCGAAATACCATAGTATGAACCCATCAAAGCACCCATCGCGTTAGTGCCTGCCATGCCCATTACCAGCACCATTACCACCATGGCGGCTAGCACCGCCGCGATGGGGCTGCGTACCGGGAATGGTTGCGGACCCACCGGCACAGGCCCGGTAATGGGCGGAGGTTCGGGGCCCGCCCAAGGCATGGGTTCCGGCTCATCAACACTGCTTGTGGATTCGCGCTGCACGCTACCCATCGGCCTGCTGGCGCCAACCCCGCTGACCATTAACCCACTGCCGTCTAGGGCAAACACTGGTTCCGGGATGGGCGAGCTATCTACTGGGGCGTCAAAATCAAATGCTCGGTAAACATGGGAACGGAGCCGCGAGTTTTGTAAAAACCCGTTATCCAACCGCTCTTGCACTTTAGCGGTGATAACCGAATGATGCGGCACCAAAATGCGGCCCATGATCAACGCGGTGCCCAGGGTGATAAGCCAGGTGATGGCTTCGACTAACGGATTGCCAGAACCACTCATAATCCAGTACTTAGAAACCCCACCAGCGGTTAGCGGAATGCCAATTAACGAAATAGCACCCACTGCCATGGATAACGCCACTAAGGGGTGGCGCCATACCTCATGGCGAATATCTTCCAACTTACTGGAATGAGTTTTTTCAACTAACGCCCCCACCGCCAAGAATAACAATGCTTTAGCTAACGCATGGGTAAATAAGTGGGCAATAAAACCCCGGTCAGAAGTGGCCGTGCCGCTGCCGATGGCGATTAAAGCTAGACCTGCTTGCGATACGGTAGAAAATGCCAACACTAAACGTGCATCATGGTGCGCTAAGGCTTTAGCCGCCCCGGCGAACGCAGTTAGCGTGCCGAGCGTAATTAGTAGTGGCCCCGTATTGAGCGGCCTAAATGCCCATGCCACGCGGGCAATCCAAAACAAGGCTGCCGTTGAAATTAACGATGAAGAGAGCATCAACACTGAAATGGGGGCGCCTGGGTTGCCATAAAATCTGGGCACATATGAAAACAGTGGGAATAACCCAACTTTGAGCCCCAAACCAACCAAGATTAACGCAAATGGGATTACCAACGATTGGGCTGGGATTAACCCCGTGTTTATGGTTTGCGTGATCAACGTCATCGAAAGTTGACCGGTGGCACGGTACAAATAACCTAAGCCAAATAGGAAGAACGTCATGCCTACAATTTGGATAATTAGGTAATACAGGGCATCATAAACTGAACGCACCTCGCGCCGGTAAACGTTCAACAACACCATTACCAAAGTGACAACTTCCAGCAAAACGAACAGGTTGAAAATGTCATTTGTTAAGAAAATGCCACTCATCAAGCCTTGCAAAATGCCATAAAGTAAAATGAGTTTGTGGGTCGCGTGTTTTAGGCCGCAAACGGTGGCAGCCAGCAGCAACACAGCCACTAAAACTACTAGAGCTAGGGTGATTGGGTTGCCAGCTAGTTCAATGTAAAGCCTACGATCTGCCCCGCCCAGGGTTTGAATCATCTCGCCTACGCGCAACGAGCGGAACAGCATAAAAAGCGCAAACGCCATCGCAGCCAACTGGCTAAACACGATGAGGCCCTTGGCTACCTTGATGGGAGCCCGGTAGGCCACCACCCCCAGCAGCAACGGCACTAAAACTAACAGAACCATCAGGCGCTTTCGGTAAAACTAAAATAACTCTAGTCAGACCCTACCAGCCTGCCCGGCGCAAAAGGCGTAAATCCGTCGGTGCCACAAATGATTTATGTAACGCAGAAGATCGCCCGCAAAGACAAGGGAATGGATAGAGTCAAATTGCGGGATGAGATTCTGTGAGTATTGGAGTGGCCGGTCTGGGACTGGCTGGCGAGGATAGGTACTGACCGTACCTGCTGATGCGTGACTCAATGAGTGGATGACCCTTTCTGGTGTCTTGGCCTTGACTTGTCCGCTGAAG
>Ga0268261_10003786_pt1 | contig 11191 bp, 12 predicted proteins | sample TergutNc150P1_FD_190353 | JGI IMG/M metagenome (GOLD analysis project Ga0268261, IMG submission 190353) | Nasutitermes corniger P1 segment gut microbial community from laboratory colony in Florida, USA - Nc150 P1 (SPAdes) (version 2) | ecosystem: Host-associated > Arthropoda: Insects >... | reverse complement strand
GATGGATCCCATTGTCAGACACGTGCCGATGAACACTCGAGATGCTCTGTATGGGGGTCGAACCGATGCCATGCGTCTTCACTATAAGATCAGAGAAGATGTGGAATCTGTACAGTACTGCGATATAAGACTCTACCCCTACATCTGCAAATATTTCAAGTTCCCCATCGGTCATCCGATCATTCACGTAGGGGAAGCATGCGCAGACATAGAAGCCTGTCTAAAGATGGAAGGTCTGATGAAATGCAAGATCGTGCCACCCTAGGACCTCTACCACCCAGTCCTGCCGTACAGATATGACAAGAAACTGTTATTCTGCCTGTGCCGCAGAGGTGTCCACGAACACAATGCTAAGAGCGAATGCCGGCATCTCAGTGATGACGAGACATGCCTGGAGGGCACTAGGGGTCATAGACGAGGTGAGATTGTCTGTCGCCGAAAGATATAAGATTTTGGAAATGTTTGAAGTTTACGAATACAAAGTCACACGTTACGATCCTGAAACGTGTGAGGGCGGACTCTTCGTACAATACATCAACACTTTTTTAAATTAAAAGCGGAGGCTAGCGGTTACCCGGGCTGGGTTCGAATCGAGAAAGACGATGTCCGATACATCTACCAATTCCATCAGGACGAAGGCATCCGGCTAGACAGAGACTTCATCAGCTATAACGCTGCAAAGCAAGGTGTAGCTAAAGTGTCTCAACCCACATGTGGGTAAAATTGACGGAGAGAAGTAACAGGACGCAGACGAAGTTAATCTCGGAGCCGGCAGAACTGTACAGATTCTTGGTAACGCCAGGTGTCGAAGTGCAAAACATGTTATTTGCCAACAATGACGCAGTCTGGATATCTTGGCAGTATTCAGCTGACGAGCGAGTGCCTAGCTTACGTCTTACCAACGAGGTCTTAGGCCCTTATGTCACAGCCGGAGCGAGGATTCATCTGTATGGCTTTTTAGACAAGTTGCAAGAGAAGGCTATCTACACAGATACGGACTCTGATTTTCATACAGCCAGGGCAGGGAAAAAACCCAAACTATTAGAGACGGATGACAATTTAGGCCAGATGCAATCGGAATTAAAAAAGGACGAAATAATCGTGGAAGTGGTCTGTGCAGGACCAAAAAATTACGCATACAACACGTATAATTCGGCGACGGGCGAAAGCAAGACCGTTTGTAAAGTTAGGGGTATTACACTTAATTATAGTGCCTCGCAATTGGTAAAGAGTAAGAAAGTCGACGAGACAGTTATCGTGCACACAAAGAATAAAATCAAACGAAAAAAGATTGGTGGATGAGGACATTAAATTAGCGAACCCGAGGACAAGATGTATAGGACGTCGTTTTTAAGCGACGCCGTCTCAACGACAATACGTCACTTCCGTTCGGCTATATAAACGCGAGGTGAACGCCGAAATAGGTCATTCACATGGCCGACGACATCAGGTTTAAACATCCTTTCACGTGCATCGTGAGCGGTCCGTCGGGATCGGGAAGGCATCCTTTACCTTGCGTCTTGTGCATCATCTCGATTCTCTGTGTATGGAACCTAACATTAGCGGTGGGATCATCTGGTGTTACAGCGAGAAGTCTGCCGTTCCCCGAGAAAAGTTGACCTCTTTATACAAGAACGTCAGTTTTCACGAGAGCTTGCCCCAGAATTTTGGCGATAAGCTCGGTAGACCTTGCCTCATAATTCTCGACGATCTGTAGAACGAGGTGTATTCGAAACACGTATGTGACTTGTTCACTAAGGGCAGCCATCATAGGAATATCAGCGTTATTCTAATAACTCTTTCATCGGGGGCGTTTCTGCCGAGACATATAGCTAAAAGCTAAATATTCAATCTCCTTAAAGAACGTCAGAGACAAGAGGCAATTTCAATACTTGGCGCGACAAGTGCATCCCGAAGACAGCGATAGTTTATACAAGTCGTATCTGGAAGCTACCGAGAGACCGCACGGTTATCCCATATTAGATTTCGCACAAGACACAGACGACCGCTTGAGGTATCGAACCAACGTCTTCCCGGACGAATATCCGGCTAAAGTCTACATGCCGACGTCGTCGAAGACGAGTGATATAGCGGATAAAATCGAATTACCACACTCTGCAAATATTAAAGAAGGGGGATCCTAAACTGCGTAAAGCTATACTCGCAAACTGTATGAGTGAACTTGTGAAAACTCTGAGCGAGTGCTCGTTAAACCTGTTGCGAGGTAACGTAAAGCTGACACCGTGCCAGAAGAGGAAATTGCGAAAACATAGAGTACACCTACTTAAGCTAGCCGATAAGCGTGTTTCACTAATTTCCAAGAAGAAGGCCATTGTTCAGCGAGGCGGTTTCTTGCTCCCTTTCCTAGGCGCAGTGTTGCCAACTACCGCCAGTCCAATATTCAGTCAGTGAAAACATGTTACGTAAAATGTACCTCGTTTCGCCAGATTACCTAAATACCGTCACTAGCAAGAACACCCCACCACCCCCTCCCCAGCCTCCTAACACGGAGAAGGCTGGAGAGAAACGACTACGGTCTGTAAAAAAGATAAAGACGAAGAAGAAGAAGAAATATTCGTCACCACGTGAACACGATAGGTGGGTTGCAAAACGCTCCGCGGCGAGACGTGGACGTGACTGTGATAAGTGGTTTAAAGTACGTGGCAAACTTCACGAGGCAGATGTCAAAGAAAGAGACAGATAAAGACTGTTGCTGATTTCTTAAAGCAAGTACTACCAGCCTCCCCCTACTCCGCGCCGCCTCGTAATGTGTCTCATTCGGATACGCAGACAGAACATGGTTCCCGCGAAACCCGAACTTCCTGCTCCTCGTACAATCCTCACAAAACGATGACGTTTAGCATATAAGACGCCGACGCCTATTCAATCTACGTCTAGGGATGTCGTTTATTAGTCGTCTACTCCACTGCCCTCTCTATTAAAAGAGACGTTGATGATGATGAAGATGTTAGCACCGTCGACCAACAAATCGAACCCGACGTGATAGATTACGGTGCGCAGACTGCGGGCGCTTTGGCTAGGCCGTACGTGTCCCCATATTTGTATGAATCTAAGAAGCGAGATCTCGATACAGACTACGGTATCCGAAGAGACGTTGACGGGTCTATGATAGGCGATTCGCTAGTCGGTGTTGATAGCAACGGTAATATCCATATCAAGAACTACAGTTCCCCGCTACAAAGGGTCTGTGGGAGCTCCTGACGCGTAAGAGGGTGGATAAAGAATCGGTTACCACGGCCGATCAAAAAACAATATAAGAAAATTTTGGTGATGACCAATGCGCATTTGAAAGGTTATGAGCCCCATGCTAACATCCGCACATCCAAAGGTCTCAAGTATGAGGAGGTTATTTCGAGGCTTTCCCCAGGCACCCGACAGAGCGGCGTCGAAGCCACATTACATCTCGAGTGGATAACGTATTAAATAGTCATGTTGCGTAGACTGTATTCCGATCCTGCAGCACCGTCAGCGTTTCCCAGCTTACACAAGCTTTAACAAGCAATTAGACACGCTCCTTCCAGTAAAAAACAGACAAAGAAGAAAACGCCAAGTCAGATAAAGGCGTGGCTAGAGACGAAAGATGCATATACGCTGCATAGATCCCTCAGAAAACTCTTCCCCAGAAATCCATATGCTGTCAATAATATCGATGACGTTTGGGAAATCGATATTTTGGATTTGTCATCATTGAAGAAATATAATAATAATTATAGGTATCTACTGCAGGTAATTGACGTGTTTTCAAAGTATCTGCATAGCGTAACTCTACTTACAAAGACGGGAAAAGAGGTAGCAGCTGCACTCGCAACAGTATTACAGGACCCTAAATACACGAAATCCATACACAGACGGCCCGTGTGGGTGCCTACTGATAAGGGGGAAGAGTTTTTGAATGACCAATTTCAAGTGTTGTTAAAACGTGAGGGTATGGAGTTTCAAGTCTGTAGACATCCCGACGTCAAATGTGCTGTTGTGGAGCGCGTCAGCAGAACGCTGCGCGATAAACTGCCAGATATTTCACCTTTAAGAACACGTAAAAATATATCGATGTCCTCTCCAAATTTGTCAAGGGGTACAATGCTGCCGTTCATTCTACCACGGGTATGACGCCCGCCGACGTGCGCGACACCGACGTCTTAACGATCTGGAATAAGATGCGTGAGAAGGCCGACAAAACGCGACGTTTGCAAGCTCAAATTTCGGGTGGGCCAGCACGTACGCGTCAGCAAGGAGAGGATGAAATTCGCGAAAGGCGGCGAACAAAATTATACCAAGATTTTCAAAGTACGTAAGGTCGTGCATAGAACCACTCGCCCAGTCTTCGAACTAGAGGACTTGAGAGGCCAAGAGATCGAAGGCCAGTTTTACAGTGAAGAATTGTTTCCGTTCGCATCACGAAACAGATCACTTATAAGATAGATAAAATACTGGACAATAGGGTCAGACGCGGCATTCTAGAGTACCTCGTTCGATGGAGAGGATACAGCGCGGATTTCGATTCTTGGGTTCCTGCCACCGATATACAGTCTGTCTAAATAACAAAATGTATCGTAATCATTTTTACATCACGCTGTATAGTAACGCTTCTCAAGAAATATACCCGGACAATAAGATCGGCGCATTCTTGATACAATTGGCGCAGCCTGTAAAAGTCTACCCTTCCGAAATACGAGAGGTGGGATTAAGCGAACTCTCCTACTCAGCGACAGAGCAGGTATACGAACTAGCGCCTCTGGCGGATGCGTTAGATAATTCGCAGGCTATGGTGTATTGTGATCTAATAGCACCGCAAATAATAGGCTCCGCAGTGGTCAGATATCTGAGAACGCTCGACATCCTGCATACCAATTATGGTGGAGAGTTTTTATACGAGAACGTGTATTATGTACCCGTGGAAAAGAAAACGTTTCGGGACATACATATCGAAATACTAAATCTGTCGGGGCAGCGGATCGCCTTTAGAGATAGCAAGAACCCCTTGAAGGCTGTCCTGCATTTTCGGCGAGTCATTACACATTGATTAATAAATACGTCATCGATACCCCCACCCCTACATTTCAAAGTATGACGCCGTTAGGACAGTATTATATACGCCAAGCGTGGGGCGGCGGAGGAGGAAGCGGCATAGGGCCTATCTATTCCGTCCCACCATTCGTACAGCGCGAACATGGTATCGGTAGTTTTCTGCGAGGCCTATGGAGGACCGTGCGACCCGTGCTGTGGAGCAATGCCAAGTCCCTCGGCCGCGAAGCGTTGCACACTGGCGGAAATATTATGACCGAAATAGCTGCCAATCCTGGACAGACAGGTGACATCCTTTCGAAACACGCGACGGAGAAGACGCAGAATAATATTAAAAAATTTCACGACGGTGGTAGTCATAAGAGAAAGAGTGCATCTTCCCGCAAACTTCGCAAGCATAAGGCCAAGACAGTTAAAACTGCAAAGCGAAATTCTTTTTCTGCTAAACGCAAGGCCCCTTCCAAGACTATAAATAGAGACATATTCTCGTGATTCGCATCAGTCACTAACCGATCATGTTTGGAGAAGTCGAGTTTGTGAGTAGCGAGTTCGATATCTTTGCGCACAAGCCGGTAAATTCGGCAATCCTAGGGACAGATGTGGTCCAGTATAAGCCGATCGCGACGGTAGATCAGAACGTTCTCAAATTTTTGATACGTGGCGATACTGAGACATACATCGATCTAGACATCAAACTCTTTGTTAAAGGCAGGTTAATCGGCGCTAACGGGAAAGATCTCGACGAAACAGATTTTACGGCGGGAACCAACAATTTCCTCCATTCTCTGTTCAGTCAATGTAGCATCTCCCTTAACGGAGTTAACATCACGCCAGCCTCACAACTGTACCCCTACCGCTCTTATCTGGAATCTCTCCTGACCTACGGTTCCGACGCCGCCAATTCGCATCTTACAAATGCGTACTGGTATCTGGACGAAGGGGACGTCTTGGCCGGTGATCCGACATCCACTAGCATAAAAAACAAAGGCTTTGTCAAGAGATGGGAGCGGCAAAAACAGAGCAAAGTAATTGAGTTATACGGCCGTCTACACGCCGACATCTGCAACGTCTCGCAATTTCTGCTGTCGGGCGTCCGCATGCAGATAAGATTGACGAAGGCCAAGGACGATTTTAACCTCATGAATTCGCATACAGATACAAAAACAAAGACGACTTTTAAATTTCTAGACGCAGATCTGATCGTGCGACGCATCCGCCCCCGCCCGAAAATCTCAGTCGCTCATAATGAGGCGCGAAGCAAGGGATGCATTGCCAGATATAACGTGACGAGAGTCGAACTCAAGACATTCACTTTCGTCGGCGGCCACCAAACAATATCTATCGATAATGCCGTGTTGGGTATGCTCCCGAAAAGTCTGATATTCACCACGGTAAAGAACACCGCATTTCCCGGCTCGAGAGATTCGAACCCGTATAATTTCCGCCATTACGATCTGACCAACTTCACCATGTATCTTAATGGTAGACAGATTCCTAGCGAGAGCCTGTCTCTGAACATGAGTCACGAGAAAACGTCAGAGGTTACGCTACGCTGTTCGAAGGCATCGGCATTCGCCACTCGAACTCGCGACTCCAGATAACTCACGACATGTACATAAACGGGTTCTTCATGATAGTGTTCGATCTTATGCCTGATCTGGCAGCGTCGAAAGGTCACGCCTCGCCCCCACAAGCGGCGATATCAGGATCGATCTAAAATTTGTCAAGGCACTGCCAGAGGCCGTCACTTGTCTACTGTATCTAGAGTATGAAAATTCTGTACGCTTGGATGTGGCTCGCAACGTATCGACAGACTTCTCATAATAATGGACACCATCCAGAATCAGCACGCTCTACAGGATGCTAATTCTTTTCTCGGCGTCTATGCCTCGGATCTCCTACCGCTCTCGATCGTGCAGACTGGCACCATCATTGTTAACACAGACCCTCACACAGAGAAGGGCACACACTGGCAGGCCATACATTTTCAAAACCCCCACCGCTCCTCTAGCGGTTACTTTTACGATTCCTACGGCCGCTATCCACATATTCCCTCCATCCTAGATTTCATAAGACGCCATTGTACAGTCTGGCAATACAACAGAACGCAACTCCAAGGACCTACAACTACAGTCTGTGGTGAATATTGCTGCCTCTTCGCTCTACACATGGATAGGGGCTACATCCCGGAACAATTTGTGGGGCTGTTTGCTGCTAATAACGCTGACCGGAGGATCCACCAGCTATTCTGCTCGGAATTTGGCCCTACGCTGTGCCGACAACGGTCAGGAGGGCAGTGCTGTACTAGCCTATATAAAAGGCGAGTCCCTAACCTTAATTGTTTTATTCTGTATATGACTAAGCCCAAAGATGAAGACTGTGTGTGCGATAGATTTCGAGGTCCTGCACGGCAGGCAAAACGAGGAGGTCGTCAAAAAAGTCTCGGTGGCTGCCGAAAATGTCATACAGACATTTCATTTTAAATCACCGTACCCTATGACGGCTCAAGGCTGCGAGGAAAACGGCCTGTCGTGGGCGGACGGCCAGCTCGAATATGACAAGCTGCGCCAAACCACACGCGAGGCTGTTTCGGGATACGCGCATCTGTACGCCTATGGCGTCCCAAAGACCAGATTTCTCACAGAATTGCTGGCGCAGCCTGTACGAAATCTGGCAGATTTTGAGTGTCCTCAGCCCCACGGACTCAAGGCACAATTCAGTTGCAGTATGCCGTGCCACATGAATTATCTAAACCGCCGCTGCGCAACTCGAAATGCTCATACACTATTCGAAGCATCACCTTCATTCCCGCAACTATCAGCTGTCCGGCAGACTTTACCCGCCATACCGCCTCGTTTAATTCGGCTCTATCACAGCAGTAATTATGTCATTTTTTTCTCTCTTCTGCAGCTGTATAAAAAGACGCTAACCGCCTACACGTCTATCGGTCAGCGTCGCCATGTCAGCCGGAAAGCGTCCACGTCAGCAGCGACAGTCGCAGCAGCAGCAGCCCATAATTTACGAAGAGGACAGTAATGGTGCTACGCTGCCGTCCCCCTACCCGAAGCGCGCCGCCTGACAGGCAGAACTCGACACATGTATGGAAGTCGTCTCCTCAGCGCTCAGCAATCCCAACAGAGCCATGATACGGCGCTTCTTTTTCATCGCAGAGGACAAGTCAAAATACGTGTCAGTGGGCTTTTATCCTGCCCGCGGTTATCAGCCGCTAGCAGAGTTCGGAGGCCCCAAAAAGCTGCCTCTGCCTCTCAACGCCCATCAACTGCAAACTATGGCCGACAATATCGCGGCCCTGTGCAACGCTCTGTCTACAAACGAACATTTCGTGAAGAAGGACGGTGACTTTAAAATGAACACTACCGGCAGTTACAGGCTTGCCAGAGTGTATCTCGGCAAACCGTACTTGTCATTCACGTACGAGGAGTTGCGTAATCTGGACTACATAATGTATATGATTCAGAACCAGATGACATTCTACATAGCCGTCATGACTGATATAATGGCCTATATTTTTACGGCTCATACCTCTGCTACTTTTGTGGAGCCCCTCTCTACTGCCGACAAATCTATCAATTATCAATTGTTTGAAGAACTCATGTCTGTATTAACAGTCTAATCATGTTCTGTGTGTGTGTGTGTGTACACATGATCTGTACTTTTTTTCGATGCAGTAAATTTCGCCTACTTAAAAACTGAACACGCATACGCTGTCGTTATTTCATTTTCCTATCACTAGACGTCTCTTCTATCTAATATAATCCCACTATAAAGAGAGCGGTAAGCGTGCGTATAGACACACTTCTAATGTGTGCACCAACGCCGCCGCCAACGCCATGGACGTCAACGATGGCCCCGTCTCATTATCAGGAGAGGATTCAGATATTTCTCTCGAGACTTAGCCTCCTCCGCAGGTGTCTGACAGCGTCATCAGTCCGCCCACAAAACCCGCAAGGTCCGAAGACATACCGCCGGATCCAACCCCTCGCCCTCCCGAAAGGCTACTGCCCTCCCACTACACTGAACTCTCAGTAGTGAACGCCAAAGAGCAAGCTATCCAGCGCTGGGAATTACCCCGGCGTCCCGAATACGGGACGTTAGATAGACGCACACGCTCCTTCTACCAAGAGACAACACGGAGAGAACCCAAAGAAAAACCTTCGGTGGGATCTATAGCCGCCGCTGGATTTTATTACGACGGTAGGTCTAAAAAGTATTTAATCCCATATTTCAAATGTACGGCTCATATTTAAATTTCACAAACTTCCAAATCTCGCACCTCTTTTATCCGCGCAACACACCCGCTACATCAAGGAAATACTGTATGCTTTTTAGTTCAACGTCTCCACCAACAGGTGGCATACATTTACATCCTACACATTTACATCCTACACATTTAATCTCTCTCTTATTTCAGGGTGGAGTGACGACAGTGTGTGCTTTTTTTGTGGAGGCGCATAGTTTGATTGGAAGGAAACTGACAAACCCTTTGAAGAACACGCCAAATTCTTCCCCTACTACCCGTATATCAGATACGTCAAGGGACACGACTTCATTCGCGGCCAACACCCTGAATATCGTACCGAGATAGATTAACCTTCACTTCCCTAACAGTACACACACACAATTTTAATAATAACATTTGCCAATCACTCACCGTGGGTTGTCTAATCAGCAAGTGACGGAGGCGACAGCAACATGGGCAGCGGGCACCAAGCAGCGGGCGCAACAGGTGGTGATAACCCCGACAGCGGACAGCGGCAGCAACAGCAGGCAACTGGCAGCGTCGATAATGGCCGGGGGCAGCGACGGCTTTGGCGTCGACGGGCAGTGGCAGCTGGCAGCGTTCTGCTAGACATTACAAACACTCTCTTTAAATTCTGAACATTCGCATACATACACAATATATTCACACTAGCAAATGTTGCTCTCACTTACCGTGTAACTAATAGATGCCTGAGGGCGTCGCAGCAACAACGGTGGCAGGCAATGTTAGCAGCGTCGTCGGCGTGTTCAAATATGACGTAGACTGGAGCTTCGTAGCTTGTAGAAGTAACGCAGTAACACTCACAGTAACAGAGCAGCGCAAATACACGTCTTCCAAACTGCACTATATATATGTTTTAACAGAACACTCATTCTGCATTGCGTCACTGGCCAGCGCTGTGCTGCACCACTGTTACCAAGCGAACGTCAGCACATTCCACAGTGCAGGTGACATCACTCCTCCAATCGTTCGCGTGTACGGGCTGTCCACTTCCTCCCACATGCCACACCCGACGACGGCAGCGATTACATATTTAAATATATAAATGCTAAACTCCCGCAAATACACACAGTCAACTTACTGCTACTGTACTGCTATTGCAAACGACACTGACGTTGCCACCGCTATGTCTCTGCTACAAGCCGTGGAACAATACCTGTGCTATATCGACACGTGTCCATCGTCTATCATATATCGCCTATTCGCTGAAACAACTTCACCGCCCATCATCGAGGATTTGGTCGCATTCTTTGCTGGCAATGGCGTACCTCAAACACTGTCTTTTAGGCTGTATCGCGCCTGTAATGCCCCAGCAGCAAGCGAGCTCGTGCGCCAGCTATTCTACACACGCTTTTCACTTTGGCACACATCCGACACAGTTCGACGCCACACCCACTATTATGACGTACGTATGAAAAAACTCGTACGTCTCAACGTTCCATACTTACCAGACTTCCTCGACGATAGGAAAAATCCCGTACCTGTACCGGGCTTACCTGCACCTCGCCTGGGCGTCCAAAACACGGCGACGCCCGTCATAATAAACACTGCGTTGCAACTCGTACGTCAAGAACAATGGTAAAAAACATTCTGTTAATAAAACCAATCCCTCAATGTACACCTTATTCAAGCGTCTTCATTTCATAAACTTTGTACACCCCTTTTACACCGTGCAACTAAGATACAAAACAGTACGTGCTGATTGCTGCTTTAAGCCCGGCCAATTCCTAGAACTGTGGGCGGACGGCCATTGCGCTAGCTGCTCACAATTCCTTATATGGAAACGACTAACCTACCTTTTTCCGAGAACTCCAGTCCGCCATTGCGGTACTGTACCGCTCACACCCCGCCCACATCATACACAAA
>Ga0268261_10003785_pt1 | contig 11193 bp, 7 predicted proteins | sample TergutNc150P1_FD_190353 | JGI IMG/M metagenome (GOLD analysis project Ga0268261, IMG submission 190353) | Nasutitermes corniger P1 segment gut microbial community from laboratory colony in Florida, USA - Nc150 P1 (SPAdes) (version 2) | ecosystem: Host-associated > Arthropoda: Insects > Digestive... | reverse complement strand
GGCCACAGGGCCGGTCTGGACAGGTGCGGAAAATCTCGCCCCCACCGGGATTCGATCCCCGGACCGTCCAGGCCGTAGCCAGTCGCTATACCGACTACGCTACCAGGCCCTCTTTGGTCTTCATAGCTGTTACAGTCACACATTTCAGATACCACAATATGAAACAAGACAGACAATGTACGTACAATGTAACGGTCGGGCGCTTTCGTGTATCAATTGTAGCCGTGGAAAAGCAATAAGTATTACGTATAGTGAGTTTGTGTCTATAATCTTCGTTATCCAGCACGCAAAGGGCACGGCCATATTACACTATCATCTGTGGTCTCTCTGGTCGTACCATATTTTTCCATGTTATCTCATAAAGGGCACCAGTTTTGGAAATAAGCTACTAAACGTAAAATGTGTGTTTAGACTCTATCAACAAATTTTTTTAAACATTTCTCATTCTAAAAAGAATTCCTTGAGATACTATCATAAATGTACGTAAACATGCATATAAATTACCCGTGTTACTTCTTAGATTCTATAGAAACTGCAAATTTCTCGACAAATTTTGGGAAACTCAAAAATCAAGTTTAATTAAAATGCGTTCAGTGGAAGACTAGTTGTTCCACGCGGACGAACAGACAGACGTAACGAAACTGGAAGTCACTTTTCGCACTTCTGCGAAAGCGCCTAAAAGTCTATCAGTAGTAAGCCACCCCGTTGGGCACCCCCACCACCGACCCTGTGACGTCACACGTAAGCAAACCTAACCTTCCCCTCCCTCCTCTGTCGCCAGGCGATCACGTGATGTATACAAAAGGTCCCAGACAGTATGGCGCCGGGCTAAACCTAATTTTAACTTGTTATTATTTAGAAACCTAACCCTCCCCTCCCTGACCCCAGGCGGTTACTTGATGTAAACAAAGGCGACATTTTTAATTTGTGGCAATATGGCGGCTAGAGCGTAATTTTAAACATCCGGGACGGGCGCCATGCAAAACACCGACAGATCGGGCGTGTTGTATTTTATACATGAGGAGTTTTTATATTATATAATGCAAGAAGTTAATTTTAGTACATAATATCGTGTATTGTCTAACCTGTAGGGAAACAGAACCCAAAAGTAAATGTAGAAAAGTGAAAAGCCATGTTTATAAATATAAGATTAAAATGAGTCAATTACTTCTTCTATTCGCACTCTGAACTGGTGATTATGTTCGCATCACCACAATTTACACAGATAATCTGTTTCTTGCTGTGCTGCTTACAAATAAATCGGTTGCATTGATCGCATTTCATAGATGTTGACGAATTTTTCTGTCGCCCGCATATGAAGCAGCTTCCCCGTTTCTTCGGTGGCCTAACAGTGATGCTATCTCCATCATCTTCCACAGGAAGTGGACGATATTTTTCAAGAAATGCGGAAACATCTATAGGCAGTGAAGGTATCTGCGATCTTGAGACGAGTTGCTTTTTCATTAGACTCAGTATTCTGCGTTGCGGTTTATCAGATGGTGTGTTGATGGTGTATATCACCCAATAATTTATGTCTGCAATGTTCCTAAGGATATAAAACACTGCAAGAGGCCATCGTCTTGTGACACGCGAGACGGAATACGGAGCACACATCTTGTCACGTGTCCACGCCACCCTTTTTCATATTATAGTCCAGGATAATCTCTGGTTTTTAGGCAGAAATTCGGGTGGAATTTCACGTTCATTTTTCTTCATTGTTCCCAGCATGATTCTTTTATTTTCAAGCAAATAATGCAAGAGTTGAATGTTTGTGCACCAATTATGTTGTCACATTTTTGTAGCTGTTCTCAATAGAAGGCACGAGTCGCTTCACAATATCAGTAGGAGTGTTTCTCACGTCATAGGGTCTTGGCGGCTGTTTTCCACAATAAATCTCCAGGTTGTTGCAGTAGAAAGTCTTTGCATCACATAACGCAAATATTTTGACTCCATACTTGGCAGGTTTGCTCGGCATGTAATAAATAAATTAACAGCGGCCTCTAAAAGGATGCAGCGTCTCATCAATAGTTGTGAATTCACTGGTATTATAACACTGCTGTCAATTTTTCACAATTATATCCAATATGGTGCGGATTGGTGTCAATTTATCAGTCTGTCTTCTTCCTGGTCTCGTCTGCAGGTCATCGAAACGTATGCACCAAAGTAAAAATAAGAAACGGTCATACCTCATGCACGCTCTCAATATTTGAACGCCAGTGGCATCGGCAGTCCAAAGTTCTCTTACATTGGCATGATGTCCTTTCCTTGTACCAATCAAATACAGGAGCCCCAACAAAGCCATTATCTCACTTCTTGAAGTTTCCGTACACCTACATTCTCTTGCAAACTTATGCTGGATTCCCTGCATGTACTTGTTGGTGCATTTGACAATTTCGTCTACGATGTCGAAATCCATTTTTTCAGATATGCCTCAAGTTTTGTATATGCGTCTCTGGCATGAGATGTGGGTCCTGGAATTTTTTTCACATTATTCTTTCCTCTCGTCTTAGGCCTTGGAGCAATTTGTGTTTTCCTACATCTTGTTTGCTTGTCTCCGCCTATATAGAAATTGCCATCATCGTCGTCTATTTCATCATATTCACAAAGTTCCTCATCTTCCGAAATGTCAGCTTCGCTCTGGCTATCATGCTCAGCATCGTCCACATCCACGCTCTCCACGCTCAGATCGACGTCACTTTCATCCTTGTCAGTTGTGGTTTCCTCATCGGAAGGGATCTCTTTAAAAGCTTGTAACAAATCTTCAGACCTCAACCACTTCCCCATTACGCACACTGAGGACATAAAATGCATCAATAAAATGTGAAGAAAGATGTCATACAGATTTCGCCACTTACCGAAATATTGCGCTGTGCATAAAGTACTCCACTCTAGGATGTCAAGTGCGTCACAGCTGATTACACACTGACAGAGTGGCGTAGGTTCAAGCCGGTGTAGGTGGAGATTGAGGAGGGAGGCCTTAAGGAGTACGTGAGGGACGGGGCCTGTCAACGCGGAAATGTTTAAATTAAAGCTACAAATAAACCGCTGTTGTACTTTTTACAACATCGTGGTCCCGGATGGTTAAACCTACCTTTAATTTGTTATTATTTTGAAAGTTTGTTGTCATGTGATGTAAACAAAAGATGGCGGAGGGGTTAATGACCTTTTTTGCTTAACGTAACTTTAACTTGTTACGGTAGCTGGATGTAAACAAAGGTGCCATTTTGAATTTTTTGGCAATATGGCGGCTAGGGCGGTAATTTTAAACTAACTTTAACTTGTTATTATTTTGAAACTTAACAGTGACCTTGTTATGGTTGCCGGATGTAAACAAACCCTCTAGACAGCTTGTCGCCACCGCTATTTTGTATTTGTAGCAATATGGAGGACACGTACGCCATTTTTAAACCTAAATTAAACTTGTTATTATTTTGAAAACTTACATTGACCTAGTTATGGGTGCCGGATGTAAACAAATCCTCCACATAGCTTGTTGCCTCCGTCATTTTGAATTTGAAACAATATGGCGGCTAGCGCGGTAATTTTAAACATTGTTATTATTTTGAAACTTAACATTGACCTTGTTATTATCACATGATGTTTGCGCCATTTTGAATTTGAAACAATATGGAGGACACGCGCCTTATTTAAATTAATGCTAACCCAACTTAAACAATTATTATTTGAATAAGGCGGCCATTTTACAATATGGTGGAATCGTGCGTTATTTAAATTTGTTATTAACTTTAACTTGTTATTTGAATAAGGCGGCCTTTTTAAATATGGCGGACACGCGCGCTATTTTAAATTTAATTTGTTATTTGAATAAGGCGGCCATTATACAATATGGCGACATGCGCGCTACATTTAATTTGTTACCACCCCCATTTTCAATTACACAGCTAACCTAAATTGTTGCGCTAGTTTTAAACTTTTTATCTTTAAAACTCTAGGATGAAGGAAAGGAATTAGGTTCCCTCCCCGAGGCATCCTAAAAACGATCCTACACTAGGTTATTGTGATAAGGATAAATAAATAAACACAATTTTACATTTTACAAATGCACACAATATAGGTTGTTTATTGTAATTAAAAGTACAATTTTTATTATATTAAAAACGTACAATTTAGTTTATTATTATAATTGAAAAAACATTATGTTTGTTACACTTGCATTTCAGTATTTATTTATTTATTAGCAAGTGCGGTTAGGTAGCAAGTATTTGCGCACACCAACGCTTGGTTTAAATGTTACGAAAAATAACACGAGGTACATTGCAGACAGAGGTTTTTAAAACACACGGCAATATGCGTGCAAAAATACGTAAGGTGATAGAGATGTTTAAATGTTGCATGGTTTGAAAGAGAACACTGCGTGAAATGTTTTGTAAACAAAGAACAACGAAACGAACAGTTTGTGTCTACAAGCGTAGGAGGAATATCTAGCATGCAGGCTCATTATCATATTAAAACTTTTAGAAATGAGGATGCAAGTATTGTTATATTCTTAAGCAAACACAGCGGTACTTTCATCGTAGTTAGGTAGAGTTGATACTTTGCGTGATACGGAAAATGTATTTTTAGGCTGTGTACCTTACTACAGACTCGCTTTGTTTTTAAAAGGTGCATGCCAGACATTTTAACAGTACACACTTGAAATTTTTAAAGTTATTTAGTAGGAAAAATGAAGGTGTGCGCGCTGCAACTTGTACGGGTAGAAAAACACTACAGCCAAACCTTACTGCATTAACTACTGGAGACAGAATACCAACTGAACATAGATTAAAAACTGACGTAAAATGCATACAGAAAAACACACAAACACTTTACACTCGCTGAAAGACACAACATAGGAAACACACAGAACATTAAAAATATATTTTTTACACTTAAGTAATAGTTTTACACATTAGCTTAATTTAGCTATGTATTAAATAGAGACATTTAATTTATTACTACATTATGAATTTAATACTTGCAGTTTTATGTTTTTACACAAAAGTTAAGTTCACTTTTTAAACACTTTTAACAGGAAATAGTCTTTTGCATGGGTCATGGATGAAGTAGCACACTGTTTACGTAAAATACATTTTAAGGCAGTATGTAATTTATATGTTTATTACACAGCATATATATATTGATTTCTTTTAGTGAATTTGAGGATTTTTGTTGTAAAACTTGCAAAAGATCTGAAGCATCCACTCAATTTTGCACATAAATGCTAATTATAGGCGTAAGACGAAATGAGACCTTTCCGAAGTTCAGAAATTCCTTTTAGCAAAAAAGCTGAAATATAAAAACAATTATTTAAAAACTAGCCTCGATGAAGGAAAACGACTTTTAAATTTAAGCAAGTTTGCGGATAAGCAATATTATTAAACGTAAGGTACACACAATATTTTACATGTCGACAGAAAAAATGTTTACCACACATGCACATACACACGTTTATAACGGGTAATTGTTTAAGGATGTGGTAAGCGAAAATTTACGGTTTGTTTACCTAGAGATTTACTTTGAAACTAACCGGAGTGGTAAGAGATACGTTTTACTGTATAGGGAAACGGCTAGAAACTTGTTCTTAGAGCATACGGTGACATGATTTGATGGTAATTTACAAATTTCTTAGGTGCAGAAGGAAACATGCTTAAAAGCTAAGCATTTTGGTGAGAGGGGCGTGTTTTATTTATTTATGCAGGAATGCTAGGGTAATAGCAGTAAAGAGTGTTTTAACAAAAATTAATTAGGCAGAAGATGTATTTGTTTTACATTGTACGAACCAGGAAACTTACATACAACAGCATGTATGCCTACGGCCCAGACATACTGATTGACGCAATACGACTTGTAGGAAAATGAAATGTACTTACACCGAACAGAATTTACACCACGGCTAATTTTGCACCGGTGACCTAAGAGCCTTATTGTTAGGTGGGTGTTTTTGTTAGGAAGACAGCCTGTCAGGAGTGCACCGTTAAGGTAAATATTACGTATTAAAAAGCAGAGGATTTATTAAATAAAAATAATTTAGCCACGAAACTTTTAATTTACTTATATAAACACGAAGAACAGCATGATTATTAGCACTACAAACTCGGGTAGCAAACGTATTAGTGTTTATAATGTTAAGAATAGTATAATTTACGAAAATACAGATACTTCGCAAGACTTCTGTATAAATATGGAGAGTAGGGTTTTCGAATTTATATATAAGTTAAATTAATTGGTTATGCTAAAGTTAGTTAAAGTTGTAAGACTTACCTGACAGATATTTCTCTATGCTTTAGCTGGTATACGCTACATGTTTTAAGGGAAACGTTTAGACAGTGGGATTACTAGATGTTATACTTTTCACACGGAATTTGTTGGGGTAAATGTTAGTACGTAGTATTTAGAGGGAAACAAATTTTTGATGCAAGTGATTTTAATGTAGTGGGTTGTTTTGAATAGATTACGCATGTAGTCGGAATTACTCGCGGTGTTTAGACACCAACTTATCCGAAACCAAAACACAGCGTAACCAGCCTAAAATAAACTGATATGTTTCGACTTTATTCGCAATTCCTTAATCACGGTGTTCAGTCACATCTTATCTCAAACCAACCAAACAGAACTAATAGATCCTTACCCAGCTGTTAGGTTAAATCGACTATAACAAGGTCAATGTTAGGTTTCAAAATAATAACAAAGTTTTAGGTTTAAAATTGTCACGCCGTTACCATAAAGAGGTCGATGTTAGGTTTCAAAATAAAAACAAAGTTAAAGTTTGGGTTTAAACTTAACTTTAATTTTGTTATTATTTTGAAACCTAACATTGACCATGTTATGGTCGTTTTAAACTAACTGCTGGGTAAGGATCAATTATGTTCTCTTTAGTTGGTTTGGGCTAAGCTGGTGTCTGAACATGGTGAGGAAGGAATTACAAATAAAGTCGAAAAATGTCAGTTTATATTAGGCTGGTTACGCTGTGTTTTGGTTTCGGATATGTTGATTTCTAAACACCGCGTCTAAGGAATTGCTATTGAAGTCGGAACATGTTATTTTATGTTAGGTTGGATTACGTTGTGTATGGTTGAATTAGGGTAAGTTGGTGTCTAATACTGTGAGGAAGGAATTGCGAAATAAAGCCAAAAGAGGTTACATCGTTTATGTTAGGGTGGGTTAGATCGGTTTAGGTCGTGTTATGTTTTTGGTTATGTTGGGGTTCTGAACACCGTGAGAAAGGAATCATGGACAAAATTCGAAACATGATGGATGTTTATGTTACGCTGGGTCAGTTTGTATTACGTTGTGCTTGGCTGGTTTTTGGGTACGTTCCTAAGGTGAACTTTATTTAACTGAGTTGATGTCTAGAAAGTCTTTTTCCTCACGTCATGACAGCGTGGTAACAGTAACAATGAGTATTATAAACGACCCCGACGATAATGTAATGGCGATTTACATCACCTGTAGTGTTGCATGTATGGGTCTTTCCGCTTCCAACACACCACGTCGCCCCTTTTTGCATAAGTGGACGCGGACTTTTTCCTCGCCGTGTAGCATGGAAACATTGTAAAATGTATTACAATTATCTTGGCACCTTAAAATATTGACTGCGAAGTGAAACTTTTAGGAATATGATCTCAGCATTTCCCATCCAGTAACACTAGCGCTTTTCTACATGTATAACACACATTCTTTTCTGTAACGTTGATTAATCTCTAAGTTGATGCATAAATTCTTATTTATTTACATACAATACATTTATTAAAACCCTCTATATGTTTCGAGCAGCATCCTAATCATCTTCAGGAGGTCTACGTTGCAATTTTATATATGTAGCCTCTGGTATCGCCACTTTTTGCAGGTCCTTTATGGCTAAATCCTTTGTATTTAAAATTCGCGCTGCAATTTTCTGTTTAGTTATTTTTATACACTACAGCCTATAAGTGACATTCATTTCAATGTATACGCGATGTTTACATTAGTGGTGCATTCCTGACAAACCGTCTACCTAAGCACGAATGTTGCTAGCTTGTAACATGTAATAATGAAGCTTTTATGCTACGGGTACCAGAATTCCTTACCGTCTAGCCTTTTGCTCAAAACTGTACTACTTACCACGTCGCGTCACGTCTGATCGTATCTCATGAGCTAGGCTAGTTCTTAAATGCAGTAATAATTAGTCAAACCCTGTACCCTACAAATAAAAGACTCCTATTTCTTAACGTATTCGTCATGTGTTGTATGGAATTAGGATAGAATAAACCTACTGAACAATACTGTGTTCATAGCCGTTACGTAAATATATACATGAAATAATAATTTATGCTCTTAACAACTATTGCGTAACACTTTTCGTTACGTACGTTTAAACAGCGTGTTGCTTAAACTATTTTCGGTATTACTTGCCCGTAACTAATTGTAAACAACCAGACAGAACCCTGTACTTAATCACATTCTAGGTTCATTGTTTTAAATCGTAATCCTAGCATTTTTATTTTATTTCATTTTAATAAAACCGTTAATTACAATATAAAAACGCACCCTATTTAAATTTACGTCAACTTAAATATTTGCTATTTAATACAGCAGCATTTTACATGTAAAACCTTAGCATTTATTAACATGTAAGACTTTGTTTGAAGACGTGTGTGGGTTACAGACTTATGTATATTTAAACCAACCATGGTGTCGCCATATTGTAAATGTTGGTAGGCTGTAACTTAAACTTGGGGTGGTAATTCAAAGGTTACAAATGGCGTTAATTTACAAATGTTTACGTCAAAATGACCAGAAACCTCAGTGGCCGACAGACTATTTAAGTTAAGCTAATAAAGTCTGAAGAGTAAACAAACTATTCCATTAACCATTATAGCCTAAGGGGTCAACAAATTTCTAAGCGGGCCTATAATGTTAGCGGTCTAAAAGCTATTTGTCTGGAGATGTATTAATATAAGCTTGTGCGCAGAGAAGACTTTGGTTTGAGGGGTCATAAGCTATTTCAGGTAAGTTAAAGAGGTCTGGAAAGTAAACAAATTTCTGAGCGGGTTTGTAATGTTAGCGGTCTAAAAGCTATTTGTTTGGGAATGCATTAAGATACGTTTGTACGTAAACAACAATTAATATGTTGAAAAATAGGTTAAGTACGCTATATATATTTCATAGTTAAATCGTAGTGAAATATTCTAATCTGTACCGCGCTTGTGCTAAGTTAAATCTTCGTTGCTACACGTTACCGTTTAGTAAAGAAGTAGCATAGAGTGTTGTTTGCTTCCTACAAGCAACCGTTTGTACGCACTAAATATTTGTCACCTACACGCAAGCGCTTAAACTGTGTTACGTTTGTACGGCACTAAATCTTTGGTTACCCGCAAGCGTTTTGTGCAAAGTTGTATATTGTGCCGATTTGTTTGCTACATACGTAAGCGTTTATTACAAGTAACTAACGCACAACTGCTCTCCAGAAAGCCACGTTTGTGTTGTATAAGCGCTGCTGAAATTTACTATTGATTAAAGTGTTCTTGCTCACTGGTGGAGCATGTAAGTAGTTTTGTAAAGCTAAAATATGTAATATTTTAGGACAATATTAAATTTTACCTGGTCTATACCTTTTACCGTAGCACGATTAATACTATAAAGCTCCTTTTACATTTTAGATTATGGCACCGCAAGCCGGAAAGTGTTTTGATGGAGCAACAACGCTCACTGACATTAACGATTCTGTGCAGGCAATTTTTGGCAACGCTACGTGGGTTAGCGAATTTTCACCCGTTGTTAAGGATCCTGAAAAATATGTTGCTGAGGCAGCGTTATGGTTGATTTACAAGCTAGGGCTGTGCTGCGAAATTGTGGGACAGTTTGCCATGTATATAGGCGGTAAAGTTACGTCTTACACTGATTTAATCAATATATACACGTTGTACCACACTCAAAAGTTGTCCCCAAATTGCCGTTTTATTACAGGTTACCCATATACCGGCCTTTTCGCATGAAAGTTTACATTTTCTGTTTGTCCCTTACTAATCCGGTACTGATGAAAATATTTATTATACCGTTAGGCACGGAGATAAAACTATAGCTGTCAGAATTGTCTGTGTTGATTGTATTTTACCTTGCGACTCGCGATCTAATCTTAATTTAGTACATTTTATGTGGTCAATTTGTGCGTATTATTGCAGCAATTATGCCATTGTTGTAATGCCATCACGTACCTCTGGCAATAAAATACTATATGTGCGCCACTACAAGGCCGAAATTGGGGACGAGGGTTTATGTACTTGTATGGAGTGCATATGGGATATGGAGGACCCACGCATGTTGTATGATGTTGGCTGTCAAGGACCCAATCTGTGTACATGCATACTCTGTTCAAAACAACCCAATACATTAAAAATAACTTGCATCAAAATTTTGTTTCCATATAAATACTATGTACATTTACCCCATCAAATTCCGACTGAAAAGTATAACATCCGATAATCCCACTGTCTAAACGTTTCCCTTAAAACATATACCGTATACCAGCTAAAGCATAGAGTAATATATGTCAGGTAAGTCTTACAACACTAACTAACCTTAGCATAACCAATTAATTAGCTTGTATATAAATTCGAAAACCCTACTCTTCAAAGTTATACAGAAGTGTTGTGAAGTATTTGTATTTTCGTAAATTATACTATTCTTAACACCATAAATACTAATACGTTTGTTACCCGAGTTTGTAGTGCTTATAACCATGCTGTTCTTCATCTTTATATAAGTAAATTAAAAGTTTCGTGGATAAATTCTTTTTGTTCAATAAATCCTCCAATTTTTAATACGTAATGTTTACCTTAACGGTGCACTCCTGACAGGCTGTCTTCCTAACAAAAACACCCACCTAATAATAAGGCTTTTAGGTCACCGGTGCAAAATTAGCCATGGTGTAAATTCTGTTCGGTGTAAGTACGTTTCATTTTCCTACAAGTCGTATTGCGTCAATCAGTATGTCTGGGCCGTAGGCATACATACTGTTGTATGTACGTTTCCTGGTTCGTACAAGTTAAAACAAATACATCTTCTGTCTAATTTTTGTTAAAATACTCTTTACTACTATTACCCTAACATTCCTGTATAAATAAATAAAACACGCCCCTCTCACCAAAATGCTTAGCTTTTAAGCATGTTTCCTTCTGCACCTAAGAAATTTGTAAATTACCATCAAATCATGTC
>Ga0268261_10003784_pt1 | contig 11194 bp, 14 predicted proteins | sample TergutNc150P1_FD_190353 | JGI IMG/M metagenome (GOLD analysis project Ga0268261, IMG submission 190353) | Nasutitermes corniger P1 segment gut microbial community from laboratory colony in Florida, USA - Nc150 P1 (SPAdes) (version 2) | ecosystem: Host-associated > Arthropoda: Insects >... | reverse complement strand
GCTCCTGATGATGGGCAAGAGGATGCCCGAAACATGTTGAACTGTATTTAAACGACAAGCAATAAACCTGTAATTAATTGCTGCATCTAGTTGGTATTAATTCATTCGAATGTATGAAGATGCACGGACTTACAAATCCTAAACATAAAAGCATATTCATCAGTATAACGCACAATGCACAGAGCAGGGCATTTGTTGGTGCTGACAGAGTTCATAATGCGGTTCAAAACATACAGAATGAACAAAATGAAATTGAAAAAAATATATATACACATTTTTTATTTAATCTTGGGATCAGTGGACGAGTCTTACACTGGAGAACCCTACAAAAGTATTCTTACGAGCTTTCTGAAACCGTGGCATGATCCTTGTGGGTGGTGTTTTCTATGACCGGTATGGGAAACACCATCAATAAGGCACCACCATCGAAATGAGCCACTGAATTCCAAACAGGACAATTAGCAGAAAGAAAGGAGAGTCGTTCTTCAAATGTTACCATGGTTATGCATATGTTTCAGAGTTGTTTGCTTTGGATTCAGTACAAAATTTCTGACGTCTTGACCAGGTATTGCAACTCGGTCTCACTCTCCCCATGCGAGGGTGTTTGAGACTGAGGGGACAGTATTTTTTACTTGAACCCAAACTACACAACATTACAGTTTAAGAAACAACCACATTTTTCACTAACATATTTTACAGAAGAAAGCAATGACAACAAAAATTGTGACTCTGACATCACTGATAACCCAGAAACTTTGTATCAGACATATGTGTGTCTGTTGAGCTGGAACAGTTCTGTATGATCAACCAGTTCGGATATGTTAATGGCAAATATTTCTCCTTAAGAATATATTTTAATTCTGATAAGATTCTCTGTAGATGGATACTAATGCAAGTTCTTTGCAGTTGCAAAAGACGGCAACACCAAGCAAATTATACAAAATAGTACACCGTGTAATACGCAAACGTTTGTCTCAGATGATATACAGTAACAGTGTGGACTTTAAAGTACTAACAATGTAGGGAATTCTTGTGGGTATTCATTCACATGAGTAGCTGTAAATACTGTATTATTATCAGCAAGAATTCTCTCTAGTTTTACTGTTATTTAATTTTTAAGGGTTTTATTAATAATTCTAGTCAGCATCTTGACTTTATTTGAACATCTCCTGTTTATTTCCAGCAAAATGTATGCAATATTGTTGTTATTATTATTATTATTATTATTATTATTATTATGACTATTAGTAAAGCATGTACAAAAACAAGCATAAGTGTACCAGTAACGCAGTAAGCATTCAGGACCTTTGTAGCACAAACTCATATGAGTCTTAACTCTGACTAAATCTCAGAACTCAACACTGTTCATCTTACTGTTGGCACTTGTGTGGACAGCCTCTGATGAGGAAACTGAATACACTCTGCTGCCACCATGTTAAGTGTCATACCCTGGAAATGTGTGCAGAACAAGCTTAAGGTACTGATAATAAAGTAAATTCATTATTACTCACCATAAGTAAGTCCTTTACTAAAGGAATAAATGGATTAGATTCCACACATGAAGACTTAAAACACATCATCAGAGTTATACTAACAGAAGGTAATTTGAATAAAGTTGCTGCTGAATATTATTTCCTTTAATGTTGTTAAGTACTGTAAATGCAACCGGAATTTAAGAGGAAATATCCGAAAGGATTGCAAAACAAGGAAACTACATACGAAGAAACAGTGGCAAATGTGTGACGATGTCTGGAGTGTAGGTATTTTTTTTTTCACAGTAATTGACCCAAGTCTGTGAGTTCAGATGTGTTTAATAATGCTGGCAGAAACAGGCCAGTCCAACCTGACAGATAATAATCCAGGGCTCACTTCAGACGAAGCACGATTAGAGGTTGACTTCAGTTATGGCACACAAACAGAAAACTGTCTTCACATAGAGCAGTACTTCTACGTGTCCATTTGGTATCCAGTTACTCTGACAGTCCTCACACACGTTTCAGACTTAACCATCTCACTCCTAAATGGAAGGCTTTATGGTATACAGTTATGTTCTGTGCAGTGAGAAGATTAAGGTCTGATCAGTAAAGTGACCTAACGTAATGTTATTACACATCCAGGCATCCATCTTGTGTATAGTGTGAGTATTCTCTACAACAGGATTAAAAAAATCTGAAGTCAGACCTGGGATTTACTACAAATAAACACAAAACATAAATAATAAAAAAAAAATCACATTAAAATTGAATTGAAAAAACTCGGATCATGACTGAGGGAACAAAACTAAGCGCAGTGTTCATTGCTTTTCTTCACTTTCCATTTCTTTTCCTTCACTTCTGTTATTCTTTCTTAGAAAACATTGAACGACCAGGCCTGAATCTCTTGGCTTGTGAATAACGACCAGGCCTGATTTTTTCGGCTTGTGAATAACATACATCGAGCATGATAATTGATGTTGACTACTGTAACTTACATTATAATGCATAATTTGCACCTTTTAAATGGCCTTTTCTTGCTTCAAAATGCTGCTGATTATGATATTTGTAACGATGTACATGATGACAATGATCTGCGCAGTTCAGTGGCAGGTTTTTCGATTCATTGCTTTTTGCATTTGTTATCACAATCATTGTTATTACTTTTGTCTAGAATGTATCTAATGTATTGACAATATTACAAATAAAATTGTGATCCAATAAAACAACTCTAACTCTTTCCCGTATGTGCAGACCAGAGAGCATGTTGTGCTGTCAGGGTGTGGTTCTTGTCTCTATCCTATATCTCAGGCTGAGCTGTTCTTCATATTCTTGCACCAGCTACCCTCTGCATTTTCATGTGTTTCAAACTCCATGTTAAAAATGTACATCAACTTGAAGTGATCGTTACCAAGATCTTCAGATACACTCTAGATGTCCATTTGCTGATTTTACTAAAACACATCCTGGAATTCTGTACAATGTTTTGTTTGCTGATGACACCCTGGGATTGTTACTGAAGATTGAAATCAAAAACCCCAAACCTGCAAGATAGTGCTCCACTTTACCAAGCACTGTACTGTTTTGTGTGTTCTGGTGCTGTCTGTACTGTAGCCCGAGTACCAATAAGGGAGAATGTGAAGTCTAAAATTGATGGGGCACTCTCTGAAGATAACTTTATTCCATCATTCCAAAGAACTGGTTGCAGTCTCAATGGAGTATCTTTTGAACAAGACAGAGCATTGCCACACACACACACTGCAGATTCTGTTCTGAAGAGTTCAGATGTTCATTGATGTGACTGAATAATTTTACACTAATAGTCCTGTCATTTACAATAGTGCAGTTGTGACTGTTGTACTCTCCTGACATCAGAGTTTTTGTCAATCATTTTTCATGAAGCTATCTTAAGTGTCTTGTAACAGCAGTGCCCTTAAAGTCTTGCAGATATAATAAAGTGAAATACACACAGTTACTGAAAATCATACTACTGTTTTGAGGTGTACAATGTAAAATGTCCTTGTGTACACGCTCCGTTAATGTAGTGGACGGTGGACACACGGGCATATATAAAACTTCAAACCTTCGTGTAAGTGACTGTGGTTTTAATTTTACAATATGAGTGTTTATATAAAACTTGCATAAAATACACAATAGCAGTCTTTTTGTAAAGACCCTGTATTTACAGGAGTAAGAACTTACATCTTCTTAGTAACCTTGTGACAGCATATAACAGAGATTTATTTAAGTCTCTTAATAAGTTTTATAAAATATATGGGCAATATTACATTTAAAGGTGTGCCACTGAAAGTTTGTTACTTGTACAAAAAGAGAACACATAGCTCAATTACAACAGAATTTCAAATTCAGTGGCTGACAGCTGCCCACAGTATATATGACAAAATACTACTTATACACAGCAACGAGTAATACTTATGTACACCAGAAGTAATTCTTATCATTCTGTTACACAAAACCACTGACAGACTTCTTTTGGCATGAAATGTGATGCTATCCCAGTGACATACAAAGTTGTTAGTTAGTACAAGAGATCTTTTAAAACCACAACACATATTTATTAGTTACAATTGACAGAGATGTCTTTCATTGAGGGAAGTACCTGTTTGAATCCCAGCAGGAGATATTATTCTGAATGAAATCAACTGTATAGCCATTTTGCTTGGTATCATCAGTTTTAATTCTCTTTGGCCAGGTAACACAAAGACACAGACGCTGGTGCAGTCACACATTCTGCCTTGTGTCACCATTAGTTATTTTTAATCAACAGGCATCCATCACAATTTGCAGGAAATGTCATGTAGTCATGCAGTTCTTTTTAAAATTCATGTATTTTAAAACATGCCAATAGGACAGCCATATGGACAAGTGTTCCACTGGAAGATTATTTACAATTACAACACACCATATTTACTCGAATGCAAGATGAGGTTTTGTCCTTGAATTTGGCCCTTAAATTAGCGTGTAAAGCACTGAACCAGACCACTCTGAACCAAACTGTACAGAGTCAAACCAAGGCCTGCATTGCCAAATCATCATGTGAGATCTGTGTTCTTCTGGGATATTACGCAGCAGAGAGTGATAATTCCTTACAGATGTTTTGGGACAACCTATCGGCTATATCTTCAAAGGTCAAGAAATACAAAAGACAGAACACAGCATGACTGAAGTTAACTGAAACAATTTTTTTTGGAGGGGGGGGGGATTTTTGTCTGTTGTCTAATTTTTTTAACGAAGCACAATGTTTGGAAAGCCAGCTGTGTTGCCATTTTCAAAGAAGCACCTAACCTGGTGTACCCTTAGACTCAGCTATTCTCAATCACTGCCCACCACTGAAAGAGTAACTTGTTAAGATATGCACCGGAGAACATTTCTAATTCATGGGTACAAACAAGAAAACAGCTATTGAAAAATTAACCTAAAGGCCCAAAAATAAATCCAGGGCCAATCCACAAATTACGAACCATAAAAACAGCCATAAACTCAGACCGACCAGACCACAGATACAAGAACGCAGGTATTTAAAATTCTTAACACCAACTGTGAAGAAAACTGTAAACTTTCATGGGTTCAAGTAAGTTTATCAACCAAGAAATATAAATGTACTATTTAGTCAATGTTGATCACAACAGCATGGCAGTGCATCTCACCAGAAATGTCTGTTACGGGTTTTAAGAAGTGCTGCTGTATATCCAATGCAGTGGATGATAGGACTGATGATACATTGTGGAATGGCAGTGAAGAGAATGGAAATGTTAGGAGTGAGTGTGAGGAAGATAAAGGTACTGACTGTGAAGATGGAGAAAGAGACACTGATTGGTAAAGGTAGACAGAATGTGACACGGTAGACAGAATGTGACACGCTTTGTGTATTAAGTGTATGCAATCAACGGTAAATTTTTTTTAACATTCATGGGTCCGTGCATCGCAATAGTATTCTAGTATATAAATCCCAACTAGATGCACATGTTACAGAGTTTATTTTATCTGACAACTGCTCTACATGTTTCAGGCATCACTATCTCCCATCTTCAGGGGCACAAAACAACTGTAACTACAGCATCTGGTAACTGTTACACCATACTGTTGTCTGCTGCTATCGTGGAAAAGTTGGAACCGGTTTGAGTGTGTTGTGGGTGGCGTACCGGCTCCAACTCTTCCATGATAGCAGCAGACAACAGTACGGTGTAACGGTTACCAGATGCTGTAGTTACAGTTGTTTTGTGCTCCTGAAGATGGGTGATAGTGACGCCCAAAACATGTAGAGCAGTTGTCAGATAAAATAAACTCTGTAACATGTGCATCTTGTTGGGATTTATATAGTAGAATAATGGTAAAATGTTTATCTCAGCAGGTGTGTTATTTTTATTTGAGGGGTCATCTTAGATTAGAGTCACCTTGCATTCAGGTACATATGGTATGTCTTTTGTTAAGACTGTTAACCTAAATTATGTGATCTCAAACCTATGGATGCCTGAAATGTAAATACCTTTTCCTGTTTTATGACCAAAGTTATTAATACCACTGAACATGGCAGTAGATACAAAGTTATTAATACCACTGAACATGGCAGTAGATACAACGTTATTAATACCACTGAACATGGCAGTAGATACAAAGTTATTAATACCACTGAACATGGCAGTAGGTACAAAGTTATTAATACCACTGAACATGGCAGTAGATACAAAGTTATTAATACCACTGAACATGGCAGTAGATACAAAGTTATTAATACCACTGAACATGGCAGCAGATACAAAGGAACACTACAATTATGTCCAGAAATTCTCAAAAACAGTGCTTAAAGGGTTTTTAAGTGTTTTAAGATGTCCATATACAGATGGAATGAAGCTGTTACATTTAGCAGATTTTACATTGGTGTGTGTTGTTTGGTATACTTGTTTCAAGGGAAAATGCTAATAATGTTCGTGTAAATTTGTTCTATAGCACATCCTTGTCAGATATAATATTTTTTCACGTTTTGATTTCATGTAAAGACTTTTGTGGGGGTGGAACTGTCATAGAGAGAGACATGCTTACTTGGATGCATGTAACAGAGAAATTCATGTTACTGTTTACTGTACCAACATCCATATCAGTTCCCTACACTGTTACACTAAGTTATGACAATTTACTGCTTTGAGCTATGCTTATTCTCATCCATATATTAAATACCAACAGTATGAAGGAATTTTAATCCAAATGAACAATCTAATTATAATGGGTTTGTGATGTGTGTGTGTGTGTGTGTGTGTGATCCCATTCAAGATCATACGTGTTTTAACATCACTCATAATAAGACATTTATAATGAACTTCCTGATAAACATAAACTTCACCATGTCATGGCTCAGGCAGTTAGTTGCTGATCTTAGTACATGGAGCCCTGGGTTTGATTTGAGGCCAGTCGATGTGAGATTTGTGGTGGACAAGGTGGAGCTGGGATACAGACTTTTTCCAAACTCCAAGAACTTTGTTTTTCCCTTGTCAGTACCAAACCGCCAAATGCTCTATACTCGTCTTTCATTCACCTGCCACCAGCAGTACATAACCTCAGCAGGTGACAGCACTGTTAAATAATTCCCTTCTCTCATTCTCTATAATAAAAATTCCTACTATGCCTCATTTCTAAAAAAAAAATTCAAGTAGCATCCCATGTCTTGTTTCAGTTTCAAAATAAGTGTCCCATGCAGGGAGAGGCTTTTGTATGACGGTCTGTCTGAAAATAAAGTTACAATTAATACACCCTATGTCCTTTCTTTCCATCTCTAACAAAGAACAGATTTAATGGTACTGCCATGCCATGTTTTCCCACAGTCTCCACCTCAACTCAGCCATTTAATGGTACTGCCATGCCATGTTTTCCCACAGTCTCCACCTCAACTCAGCCATTTAATGGTACTGCCATGCCATGCCATGTTTTCCCACAGTCTCCACCTCAACTCAGCCATTTACCACACTGTGGAACACTATTTCCTGTCGACAGACGTCTGTGTGCCGCATTACCAGCCATCATGTCACATTCCTGTGATATAATCACAATCAATGTTCAGTACCTTCATTACAAATTATATGCCATGTACTTTATCTTTATTTTCTGATCAACCACCAACTATAAGTGACAGAAGTTGGTGAACTTTCTTACTAAGTGCACGGTATATTGCTTAAATTCAAATGCAAAACAAAATGCTGTGATTAAAAAAAATAATGTTCTTTGAATTTTGATATTTTGTAGTTTTACTACACAGGGGGGCCTTAATATATGTCATAAAGTGGCTCCTTTAAAATGTATAACAGATAAAGAACAACAGACTTGCAGATTACAATGATCTTTTGTTGGTGGGAGGTAATGAACTGTAACACTAATCTCATATTTTGAGTATATAAATATTAATATAGGCTTCACTATCAATAAAACTGAATAAATTGAATATTCACTTACTGTGTGAAATGTGCATTACCCTCCATCTAAATACAGTACTTAAAAAAATGTAAAGTAACATACAAAATCAACAAGGAACTGGTTTTAAGAACATGAGAAGTATCTTCCATTCAGGTATGCACAGCAACAGGACTCCACACCATTACAAACAGGTATACACAGCAACAGGACTCCACACCATTACAAACAGGTCACAGTTCAGCATACAAATGTCAACAATTCGTATGTTCAGAAACAAAGGTAACTCTGCCATCTTGTACAGGACTGCATAACTTGGATGTGAAGTCACGTAGTGTGGCAGAACTAACATTTTGGACGAACCTGCTGCTTCCACCTTCAGTACTGTCCACCAAATCACACAACATTGCATCACAGCAGTTCACTCTTGACACATTTCCTGCCAGGTAACTAGGTACAGTTCAGGTCCAGCCAGATTGCCATTTAACCCACATAACTCCAAACAGCAGAGTCCTTCTTGAGAAACTAACAGGTTCTGGGCTAGTCAAGACATTTCGCACATTCCACAGAATCCAGATATTTCATTATTGCACCCAAAAGCACCTGCCATTTATCTATATTCTAGACCAGGTAAATCCAGTCCATAACCTACCATCACATTCCTTCCGCCAACTTCACATGTACACCTCAGTCTTCCACTGTCTTTCTTTCATTTTTCTCCACCAAAAGCTTGTACACATTTCTCCTTTCCTTCTTGTGTATCAAGTGCCCTGCCCATCTCATCCTCTTTTATTTAATCAACCCAATAACACTGTATTCACCCAAACAGAAAACAACCCAAACATAACATGACCACCTTTCACGATGTTAATTTTGAGGAAATTACATACACAGAACATGAGTGACTGTACAGCAACCCACTTTTTTTAGATAATGAATAAGGAAAATATTCCTATCATACATTTGTGTAAATACAGTGCTTGGTGAGAAGGACAAATTGAGAAGCTCTTCGTTATGCAATTTTCTCCAGTCTTCTGAACCCAAAGTATCTCAAAGTAAGTAAATAATAAAAGAAAAATTTCCATGCCCTCCACCAGCAGGGTAATACAACTGTGTACTGCTTAAGGAAACAAGGCAAGGATAAACAGCCATCAGCATAGTGCTCATCGATAAATACCATGAACAAATTGTTAAAGGCTAGTGTGCTAGTATCAGAAATATCTGCACCCAGCATAAACAGCACTGAACAGGAATCCCACAGAGAGCCAGAACTGGCAGGAAATATGTCAGCATTCACCAGTGTGTAAACCTGATATCTCAAAAGATAAGGTACTTCATTAAAAAAAGAAAAACATATATAAAAGACACAGCTGTTTCAGATTAACAGCTAATCATTCATAAATTCACAATGTGAAATAAAAACATCACTATTGTACAAACTAGTCCCAGTCATCATCACTACCATCACTACCTTCCTCCTTATTTTCTTTCTTGCATCTCTTATGTACATTTTTGTGTTTTCCCTTTTTGCCACTACTACTCGGCTTCTTACTGCTAATCTTCTTTGATTCTGAAGGTCCTGCTTCATCACCAAATGAGTACCGCTTTTTAAGTCTCTCTCTGATAAGAAGACCCTTAATGAGACGTCGCCAATTGCCATACACTCGCTTTTCCAACTTCTCCTGTTCGCGCTTTTCAGCTTCCTCTTGTTCCTAACAACACCAAACATTCACTTCAGTATAAAAAATTGGTATACGCCAACTTTAAATTATTCTGACAGTGACACAGTGCAATGGGCTTGACTTATATTTTTGACACCGTTTATCATCTTGGGTTTATCGTACCAAAGTGTTCCAAAAACTACGTCTACTTTCAGTTTGGGGTGGAAGGGTGGGGAGACAGCTCCTAAAGTGATAGACCTGTTACAAAGAGCCAGCCTAAATCTACAGTGATGTGAAAAACAACAGATTATATCAAGAAGATTTTCATGCTTTCAAATGTTTGTCTCACTATCTTTACTGTTGTACTGTGCATGTTGTTATGCTTGTTATATAATCCAACTCATGCACTTTGTTTCACTTTAAAATACACTCACTTTAACATTTAAAAACACTAAAATGTTAAAATATGTTTGTAAACACAAGAAACCCCTACATGTTTCGGTCCTTTTTATTCGACCATCCTCAGGGGGCCGTAAACCGTGCTTTGTGCCGTTACTATAATGTCTTCAGCTGATTTGCGTTCGTTGAGTGTTTACTAGGTATGTGGCCGTATGCGTATATCATCTGTTTGTGTGTGTGCTTGGTGCTCTTGTCAGTGGAAGATCTGTTTGTGAACTGTTTCGTAATGTGTGTGGGAGCACAAAAAGTACACTCTGGATCACACAACATCTAAATAGCTACTGAGTCAGATAGGTGGGCAGATGCTTCTATGAATTACACCACGACTGCAAGTAAGTGAGGGACCTACACTGCAATGCACAAGGGTTGCCGCAATAATTCCTCTGTGAATAAGCAAAACTGTGATACATGAGAAAGGTCTGCTGCAAGTGGTTTGTACTGCATTTACCAGCAGATGAAAGGTATATTACAAATCTGCAGATCTTGGGGTTTGGAGACCAGTGTTCTTCTTACCTGATGCCATGCATCAAGCAGTGTGTCCCGATACTCCTCACAGACAATAAAACCATCAAGAACCGGGTGACAACCACCACAATGGAAATCAAATCCAGTCATTGCTGGTGCACAGTCAATTCCTAATTTGCGTGCCACACGATTCAAACCAGGAACTGCAACAAAGCACAAATATCTTCAGAAACATACATTAACAAATTGGATAATGCACCCACAGGGCAACAATTCTGGCATGCTCACTTACTTTGTTTAATAACCTCTGAAGACAATACATCTCGAGAAATGAGTACACCGGACACAAGCTGTCTGTTTCATCTTTCTCTGCAACTTGTGTTCAAAATATTTTGAGCTACACTTCAGGCGAATGTAGACACGTAAGTAAACCCTCATGTTGAAGTGTCTCTTACATACAGTACTGCTCTATGAACAGGTGGCAGCAGTCATATGCCAAGCAAGTGCAGTATTCCTGTTTTTACCCATGCCAGAGCCTCTCCTTGTTTAGCTTCAAATCAAAAGCCCAAAAGTGCTTAACACACACTGCATGCAAACAATGCAATGATAAAGGCCATTACAAAATTTCTCATTTAATTCATTAACCCTTAGGCTACTAATGTCATATATATATATATATATATATATATATATGGAGCGCCTATTCTTGATGTTTCT
>Ga0268261_10003783_pt1 | contig 11194 bp, 6 predicted proteins | sample TergutNc150P1_FD_190353 | JGI IMG/M metagenome (GOLD analysis project Ga0268261, IMG submission 190353) | Nasutitermes corniger P1 segment gut microbial community from laboratory colony in Florida, USA - Nc150 P1 (SPAdes) (version 2) | ecosystem: Host-associated > Arthropoda: Insects > Digestive... | reverse complement strand
GCCCGTGGTGTCGTCTGAGTGGGAACTGGCCGTCCCACTCAGACGACACCACGGGCGGTCTCCACAAGCGTATGTAAACCGGAAGCTGTAAATACAGTTGAGGTTCCTGAAGATGAGCGACATAATGCTCGAAACATGTTGAACTGTTAAATGTACTGTGGAATAATAAATTCCGTTACTAAGTTGTATCTTGTTGGTTATTACTACTAGTCATACTACGATGCACGTTTCCATGAATATTAAATTTATAAAGTTCACTCTAGAACTGGCCACAAATTTCCAGAAGGGAGTAAACTTTTAGCTACACTTTTAACTTCGGCGATTGATCAGGTGGGCGATCAGAGTCGCGATCCGGCTGCTTTGACCCCAGGAAAATAACCGGCACATATTGTGGAGGAGGTTGTGTGGGCCCCATAGTGGGTCTGGACAGATGCGGAAAAATCTCTTACACACCGTGACTCGATCCACGGATAGACCAAAATTAAAAAAAAAAATGTTTGAAAGTCACCAGCAAACACAAAACTAAAAATACTGTTGACAAAGCGAATAACTTAATGAAATTGAAAAATTTTTCTCTCTTTCTTCCTTTTTTATTCACAGTTTGTCCTCTTATACCTACTCACTGCAGATGCAGAGAGTTAGTGTTGCACCTGACCACACTCAGCGACACTCACACACTCACTAACACACACACACTCACACAAACACAAAAACGTTAGGGCTCCCCTGGACGAAGGATCGGATTGTCGCAGTCTTAATAAGGCACAAGACACATATGTTCATGCCGTCAGCGGGATTCGAACACGCAATCCCAACAAGCGAGCGGCTGCAGACTTATATTAAATTTATTGAAAATTCTTCTTATGGGAACCGAGTTGTTCCGTGCGGACAGAGTGACATGACAAAGCTAATAGTCGTTTATCGCATTTTCCGATCACGCCTACAAACAAGTCGCACGTCAGGAATACGCCCTATAAAGTTCCGTCAGGCACACTTAAATTGGTATTATAATTTACTGTTAGACAGTAATGTATAGGAAAATACACAAAATTTACAAACCATTTAAACCTATTACTCTGACATCTACACGCGTAAGTGGTATTAATTAGGGGTAATTTAGAAAAAATTATCTCTCTCATCCACAATTTTTTAATTGAATTTTTCCATAATTTTAAAGCACGAGTGAAATTATGATGTCAGAGTTTGTGTTTATTTAAGGACGTCCTATCCCTTAGCACGATATTTCTTCAAACCACTGTTTTTTTCCACATTATAACTTATTATGTCATCTTGTCACGCAACCACACGTGAATTATTTATAAGTTAGGTACACAACGGAACGGTTTCATTCTGAATAGGTTCTAAACGGTAACATAAATTTAGATGTTGTGCAAGAGGAAAGGCTTCGATATTGTTTCTACTTCAAAAATGAATTCTAACTGAAAGGTAAGTATGCAGCTGGAAGCTTATCTTACTTGGGTCAGCTACACGTGTTTATTATACATAATAGATAATTAACAAGAAACATATTTGGCGATTGTTTGCCCTTGTTCTGTAAAATTTACGTAACGTTTGTTAATTAAAACTTTTTGAACAAATATTTAAGTTACTTATAAACCATGACAAGTCTGTAAATATGTGGGTATAGTAAATTAGTAGAAATGAAATTGTTTGGAAGCTGACCAGATTTATGATTAACTACTGAGGAATTCAATTTATCTTCACTGGTTTGGTAAAGAGAAACACGGATATAATTTTCCCGCCTATGCAAATGTTAAAATTAATCGCGTATATCTAGTACCCAAATTACCACAATTCTTTATCTTCATATCTTATAATTAAAAAAATTATTTCAATTTGTCTCATTAGCTGTTTGGAAATTCATAAATCTGTAGACTTGTCTTGTGAGTCACACTACCTTCCTTGCCTCTTTATCGATCCTAACTTTAATATTCCTTTATTAACTCTGGAGAAAATATACTCTCTTATTAAATATGCAAGACGTACTTTATTTTATGTTCTACATTTCCTCTAAACATGGTCCAAATTTATGTTTTAGGAGGAGAAAGAGTTTTTGATCCTCAGGAAATGCCGACTTATTTTTTACAGTAAAATTACAGGTAATTTTCTTCTGAACTCAAGATATCAAATTTGGTTTTCTAGGACATGTGACCAAAAAAAAATAAAATTTAGTCAATGAAGAAATTAGGTTCATTAATCCAACATGATGGACAAAGTGTAAGAGATAACATATAGAATATTCTGTTTGGTAGAAAATTTTGTTCATTTTAGAATACGTACACAGTTATTGAAATTTTTATAGATAAATTTACAAGATTGAAAATAGAGCGATCCAAAACTTATTTTTACCCTTAGGAATAATCAAATAGAAATGGAGCAAAAATTATTTGTAAAAATAAAATTGTTAATTGTTAATTGATGATAAATTCTGGAATTATTTGTAAATATTTGCCATTCTGCAACATTAGCGTTCACTGCCCATCTTGCAAATTAACGTGCGTTTTTAACCTACAGTTTCCTCTACTCTCTAGTTTAAAGTGATCCTGAATTTATCGCAATACAATTAGTAATTTGTGCCAAGTAGCGTTATTTCTGAATTTTTAACACATAAGGAAATCAGCATCACTTTGATCCAAAATGATGACCGAAGTTAATTTTTCTTTATTTTAGAACAAATAATCAAGCGGCCATACATCTTTTTATATCCATTTCTATGACAAAATCCATGCATCTCTTTTGTACTGATATATTGCAAAAGTGCAAAAATTTACGTTTGACAGAATTCTTTGTAACACGACCGACCGACGGATGATTACACTACACAACGAAATTAAAAATTTTCTTTGGCACACGAGGGAAAATACCTAATCGTAATAGAACTTTTAACGCTGAATTCAAATATGTAAGCAGTTTCTTTCATCACCCACGGCTTTTTCGTGACAGCTAAGTTAAGTGTAAAAGAAATGTGTATATTTACATACATACATATATAATTCACCTTACCTAAAATGTAAGAGTTGTTGATTTCATTTTGTGCTTGGCATATGGAACATCCCTCTTCAGCGTCCAACAATAATCAGAAAGCATTCTTGCACACCTCTGTCCCTGGTACGTCTTTTACAAGGCAGAAATGTCTTGGTAGAAAGGCTCCCCGTGTTCGTCACTGACGGCCACAATATTGTCAGGGACGAAATACAGGTGGGAGTCTAAGAAATGTATCTTGAGGGACATATTACACCCCATATCTTGGTATGACTGTAACAGTTCACCCACAATTTCACGGTAGTTCGGGGCTTTACGATTTCCTAAAACATTTTTCACAAAAATCTTTAAATGACCTACACGCTGATTTTTCAATTTGGTTTAGCAGAACTTAGAATTTTTCATCTCAAATCAAAGCTCATATTTTTTTAAATCGCAAACATATGGTCCAACAATACTTGTCATACTGAATTTTTTCTAACAGAATTTTCAAATTATCATATATTTGCTTCATGTTAGTTGCATACACTAAAGGCACAGAAGGATACTTTTTTCCATTCTGCAAAACCACATCTTTCAAACTAGTTTTCGAAGAGTCAATGAACGGTCTCCACTCTGTTGTTTTATGTTCATGATCAAGTATAACCATCACAGCAAAAATATTTTTACAATACACTAAATCATTTTGTTCAGAATAGAAATCTTGAAACTCTTCTTGGCTGTTACGAAAGAAGCACAATTTAGTGTCTTTCTGAAGGAGGTTACAGCCAAAGTATAATTCATAACATTTGTGTTTTGGACAATTTCAAATCTCAAACAAGGTCGTTTAATTCGCCTTGAGTTAACAGATGAGGTTCACAGGAAGAGGTACTTGTTTCAAAAGTAGGATCATCTTGCTCCTTATTTGGAACTTCGGTAGCAGCCTCAGGTTCCGATTCATCAACTAGAGTTAGATGTGTAGGAAGATGTGGTATAGGTAAGTCCTCACTGTGAGGTACTGGCCTCATAGCAGATGGCATATTTGTGTATTTTTCTGTGTGTTTGGATTTACTACTTACTCCTTTTATCTGCGTAATTGAATAATAACAGTCCGATGAATAATCATGTGGTTGCCGCCACACCATGTGTATAGCAAAGTTCGTGTGCCGAGTACCCTTAGCCCAACCTGTCAGACGATTCACACAGGTCGAAGAGCAGATATGAGGGGCCCATTTCTTATCTTGATCCCCCAATTTACAGCCAAAGTGTAATTCGTAACATTTTTAACTGCTGGAATCAAACATAGTCGTTGATCTTTAAATGTCAAATCCCCACATACATAACAAAATCCATCTGGATGATTTACACATTTCCTTGGCATATTTACTCACTAACACAAAACACTTACACAGTAGACAAAACAAAATGAAACATCACTGAGTGCATACAGAGTAAATGTCCGTGCATTACTGGCGTTTTTATGAAGCGTCACTATGTAAGGTTCAGCAGAATGTCCAGCTAAATGTCTCAAAGTTTCTCTGATTCACTTCCTGTTTCTGAGCACATAGAGCTAGTGTTTTGATAATGGTAAATTGTTTGTGACCACCCTCTCTTCAAAATCATTTAAAACATTGGTTCACGTATAATAATATCACTGAAAGGAATAACTAAATTTTCGAAAAAAGCAATAAGAAAAATGTCATTGTACAAGAACTATTGGTGATGGGAAACATTTGATAGCATATTTGAATCCAGATTGCAATGTTACGTTAGAAGCACAATAAATCTTTCATGTGACAAAATCGTGTTGTATAGTGTTATCAAAGGAAATACACAGTACTTTAAATCTGAAAATAAAAAAAATATATAATCGTGAATTATTCATTATCATTATAAATTCGACATTAGATTCGAATGGGGTAAGATAAATAATAATAATAGTAATGAATGGAAATATAAATTGGAAAAATAATGATAGTGTATAAAATGCATTGCCCTAAAAATGACACAAGTATGCTGCAAATATAAAGGAGAGACGACGGAAGAAGTCTGTTGGAAAGTGAAGTGACATACAGAAACGAGAACATTAATACAGCAAAACTCGTTGAAGAAACATAGAAAAGCAAGTGTTTTAGTACTGTTAAATGTTACGAAAAACAAAATAATACAAATTAAATAATTAAAACGTCAGTAAAATATGTTGAAAAATTGATGCTCTCCTATGAAATAGTGTAACGAAGCGACGCTTAGAACTTACACAAGTTTGTTTTGAAAAGTCATCGAAGAAGAAATTGAAAACGAAAATTTTATATGAATAGTATGTTAGAAGTATAGGGAGCTGTTTGCGAAAAAAATACAAGTTCCTTTGACAGTCGTTGGGAGATCTGAAAACCGAACTAGAATTGAAATAATAACAAAAATGTTCAGGCATTATAAAGAAAATGTCATGCAACCGAGATATTACAGACAGAAACAGAAAGAAAGGCTGACGAAGACAACATTTTGTCGACGCAGTACAACACAACATATCAACATGTTCTGTACCGACAATAGAACTATACATTAGGAGACATGGTAGATTGTGATTTAACTGATTTTAACCTACGCAAGGTAAATGAGGTAAAATTATACTAAGAAACCTACTATGATCATGTACATTATATTAATAACAGATGGGAAAATCAAGAGGTTTAATGCTTAAATTTTAGGGTTAACGGTAGACCAAAGTAAATTCGCAAGGCTCTGGCTTTCTGAAACTCGGTTTTTTGTGGCTGAAACAAATGATTTCCGATTCTCGCATCAAACGGACGTACTTGATTATTTCTCAAAACCTAGAATATATAACTGCATTATCATAAGCCAAGATCATTATATAAAAGACAGAAAATTTAACAGACCGATAACGGCTTAATAAAGGCACAGATATAAAATTGGAGATGTAGAGTTGTTTTAAATTTTAGAGTTCAGACAGTTGTACTGATGTGAATGATATCATCCTACTGGACAGTCGGGTTATTTCTGCACAAGGGTATTTCAAAAAAACAATGACTTGTTTCCAGGAAATGTCAGTAAAAATCTTAAGTGATTTCCTATGAAAGTAGTTGTAAGAGACCATTATTGGAATTTTACTATGAATTATGTTCGCTGCAAGAATTTCAATGCTAAAGTTGTTGGGCATGTAGAAAGTTTGGAGTATGATTTACTAAAGATTGTTTGTGAACAGATAAACATAAAGTTCGTTTATGTCCTACAGCAAAAGATTTTGAAATGGAGAAAAGATATCTAATAATTTAATTATTTATGTGTATGCTTAAAAAGGAAATTTATGTAGCCTTTCTTTCTGTGGGAACGAATTATTTGACAAAATTATTTTCCACTCCATCAATCTCACCACATTATTAAGGACCGCTGGTATGTAACGTGTTCTGTCAAATATCAAATTTGGAAAATCCTTTTTAATATACCCTCTGTGGCAGTGTGTTTAGTTCTGATCATTTTAATTGTGACTGCGGCCATTTCGACCACACTTGTTGTGCGATACAGTTACACCTCGGAGTGGTAAGGGTACAAGACACTGACAAGTTCGTTGACCAACCTCTGGGCTGTCATTCTAGGGGTGTCAGTTTCAACGTTGCCACGCACACCGTCACTACGTTCGCTGTTCCTCGCCTGGGTGTGTTTTTCTCTGCCCTTCAGCATAGTTTTCCAGGCATTTCTTGCAAGGTTTCTTCTTGATTACGGCTACAAAATACAAATTAAAAACATGGAAGAACTGTTCGCCCCAAGTATTAACCTTGCTAACCACCAGGATACATTTCCATTTTCGAGAATGGTGACGAAACGAAAGCATCAAAAGTACAAAGAAATCGTATGAATTGTCTATTGTATGATATTTGTGCGAACTGGGTAAATCATTAGAAAAATGTCACCATTGTAATACCAGAATTACAGTTTTAATTACTGGGTTGGATTTGAATTCGAAAACCGTTTCACAACACTTGCCCTAGTTTTATTAGTTGAAATATGTAGGAAGTCATAATCGTCTTGCCTCAGGTCAGCTCGACCTAGTTACACCACACCAGGAACCTTAGCTAACTAGAACGTGTAAATTACGGTAATCCAGGAAGACGCTGTAGTAAGCGTGATTATAACTACATAACCTAAAACGGCGACTACGTTAACATTCACATTCACATCGAAATTCACGAGAGATAATTATCAACGAAATTTTGATCTACACCGAAGTTAGTGCTATCTGAAGAAGACTGTATACTAAATAATACTGAAGCTCTAGTACAGAGTGCTTCTATACTCCACGACGCTTCTGGTGTTGAAAGGTGAGTCTTTCTATGTTTATTTAATTCATTCGAGCAGCAAATTTCCGAAACTCTTTGAAATAACTAAAGGCAAGGCGATTATCTTTATTATCAATACAATGAACAAATTTTGAATCATCAAAATTGTATATACTTGGATATTGTAACTGAATATATAGTCCTAGTTAATAGTGACTAGCGGTCATTCAATTGGACAACCTCCCCCCTGTATTCCCAAATTAGTTGTACTTCGGTGCATGGTGGCAGAGCTAAATATTTACGACGTTGTTCGTAAAGTAATTACAAAATTAGTGTCAGCGGTAGCTTCATAACTCCGGGCACTACAATTGATGACAGCGGTGGTTTCCTAACAATCCGGCATTACACCATTTTTGTGGCTTATACAATTGCTGAAAAAATTAAGCTATCGATGCTTATTTATTCGAAAACTATGAAACCTTGGTGAGCAGGCTAGAAGATGAGGCAGTTTTTAACACCGACCTAACAATGGTAATGTTACATGGAGTACCACTCACGAGGCGAGTGACTGAAATTATTGATCGTGTGTTTGAACCAGTTCTATATAACTACTGGGAAATCAAAGAAAAAATAAAATATTATGCCGTGTTTCTTATATACATATCCTTATTATTGTGTAATTTTATGTAGTTTTTCGGCTTAAAATGGCAACAGGAGCTTACACATTTTCTGCATTTCTTATGATACAATAATTTGGTCTTTTGCTGCAGAATTATATTTTAATTCATTTATCCTTTATATAAAAGAGGGACATTCACAATAACAAAGTTACACTACTCTCTCAGAAATAGAATTAATAAGATTTGTTACATTCTCAAAACAACACACAAATCCGTAACAAACGCACTCACAAATACCTTTATTAGTTGATACGACATTAAGGCTTTGGAAATTACAGGGACAAAAAGAATACCTTTCATCAAGTATTACTCTAAAAGAATTTTCCAAATACTTTGGCACCAGAGAGAACAGTTTTCGCTGTAATAGCGCGTTTTCTCATGATATTGGACGATATCATATTCCATTATTGCATACCCAGTGACATTTGGAAACTTTTTTTTAAATTGATCCTTGAGTGTGTTCGATACACCCCGAATTATGACGTCAGCATGAGATCAAACATTTTCATTGTGGTAGGTCACATGATCTGACTTCTGGATCTAGAAATATTCGAGCTGGGAACGAGAGTTTACAAATCAGAACTTTCTCATCAGCACGATATCTTATTACGTTTGTTACAATTTACGCGGCTACATTTTGCGTCCTCTAATTGGTCTTCATTAGGCAATTAATACCTACAAACCTAAGCTACGTCACATCCCACAAAAATGTAATTACATAACAATCTCCAAAGTGAGTACCTGAAACTTTATAATCTAACAAGCCTGCTGAACGCACTTCACCAGTGCACATATATTTAAAAACATGCATCACATGTGGACGCCTGTTCTTCAGTTACTAAAATTTTCTAATACCCAGAAATGCTAGTAATTAGGTAAATGTAACCGTTAGAAATCAACTTCGTAATTGCAAGGCACATAACGATGTATATTACAAGTAGGAGCACAGGATAAAAGAGTTTCAAAAAAAGTTAACTTTTTACGGAAAAATTCGTAATTTATAAAATAACTATTTAGTAATATGCAAACCCTAATTAAAAACAAAAATACTATTTTTTATAATTCTGTCGTTCTGCAGCCAATCTCACATATACGCCACATCATTTTAGAGTTTCTGCATCACACTTTTAAACACACAAATTTTGTACCCCTACATCTAGATACGTAAATTGGAAGCACGATTAGAGACATACAATTACATACACACCCATTTGGACTCACACAATAAGTAGGACTACTTTTAAAGAGCAAACTTTTCATTAAAAATATTGTTATTCACACACAATATAATGAACCAAAGACAGACATTACATGAATAACGCAATAGTGAGGCGTGGAATTAAAAATATTGCTGCAGTGGAGAATATATAATTATTATATATGTTGAGTCGGTGATTGCAGCCTTACATTGAACAGCATGCAATGTGCATGGGCTATACCATTATCTGTGGTCTGTCTGATCATAAGATATTATTGTACTTTATCTCATAAACATCATAATATTCTGAAAATAATTTATTGAATATGATTATATGTTTTGAATTATTCTATTGATATATTTGAATCTTTTATCGTTCTAAGGAAAACCGAGCAAAATATGATCAAAACTATATAATGGTTTTCTTGTAAAGTACCGGTATTTTTGTCATACTTTAATGGGCATTTAAGTTTCTCGCCGGATTTTCTACGAATACCGCTATGTCACATTTCATGTATATCCGTCAGGAGGGTGTCTATATATTTATATCGACCTAAAGACCAAATGAATGGGGAAAATTGAATTTCAAATAGAAGAATACAGAAAATGCCACATGTATTATACTATTTAATGTGTAATTTTATCTAACTTGCAGCATATAAGCGGCAACAGAACGAAATGAAAGGATTTCCTCCTTTTTCCTTTCTTTTTTGCAAATTATATGGTAAAAGGTATTTGCTTTTATTATAGAATTAAATTTTTAATTCGTTTTTCTTTCTATATAAAAGCGACATTCACAATATCACAGTTGAACTGCTGTCTCAGGAATAAAATTATTAGGAATTCCCAAATTTTTCCCTATCTTTTTATCCGAACTACGGAACATTTGATAACTGCGTTCCTCTGGACTGGTACACAACCAGTAGTGTTAATTTCGAACAACATTTTGGATCAACAAGTCGGTCCATACTTAAAATATGAATCCCAACGTCCTTGACCATATTGAATGTTCTAGTAACTATGCTTTTTGATCCTTGATAGTGGGACTGAAATAAAGTCCAAAAAACATCGGTACATAATTGCCAATACGCTCTACGTAACAATAAAAACTCCAAAAAGCATTAAATTATTTTGTAAAATCAATTAAATTTTAATATAAGAAAATTGGACCCTTCCACTCAAGGTTAAGTGCATGGATTTATAACAATATTTATTGTGCTTTAATTATCAAATTTTAATTTTTATTGATTTCTATCAATAACACACACAACCGTTCCCGGTCCGTTTCCTTATCACAAACGTGCCAAAACAAATTGCGTAAATATTGTACAGCACACCAGAACATTCTGTTTCTAAAGAACTTCATTTATTCATAGTACGTGTAAATTAATGATTTGTAAATCAGAAGATTTAAAAAAGCCATCATATAGGAATGTAATTCAAACGATATACTGCTGGACAGCATGAATAAAAGTAATAAGCCTAAACTATTATTGAATACTGAAAAATGAGTTCTGAGACGTCAGGAATTTAAGAAAAATTTAGCGTTTCATTTTACACTAAAAATGATAAAATGTTGTTTTTAATGTTCATGAGTCAGTGAATTGTAATAATATCCTTATTTATATATAACCAACAATTTACACATGATACAGAGTTTATTTTACGAGACAACTGGTCTACATGTTTTGGGCATCACCAGCATCCATTTTCAGAAGCACAAAACAACTGTAACTACAACATCTAGTAAACGTTACTCCGTATTGTTGTCTGCTGCTGTCGTGGAAGAGTTGGAACTGAGTCATTTCCAACTCTTCCACGATAGAAGCAGACTGCAATAGGGTATAACGGTTACCAGATGCTGTAGTAACAGTTGTTTTGTGCCCATGAAATGGGTGCGGGTGATGCGCGAAACATGTAGAGAAGAGTCAGATAAAAAAAATCTGTAACATGTGCATCTTGTTGGATATATATATATATATATATATATATATATATATATATATATATATATATATACACACACACACACACACACA
>Ga0268261_10003782_pt1 | contig 11194 bp, 8 predicted proteins | sample TergutNc150P1_FD_190353 | JGI IMG/M metagenome (GOLD analysis project Ga0268261, IMG submission 190353) | Nasutitermes corniger P1 segment gut microbial community from laboratory colony in Florida, USA - Nc150 P1 (SPAdes) (version 2) | ecosystem: Host-associated > Arthropoda: Insects > Digestive... | reverse complement strand
CTTCGAGAACAGGACTTCCAGCACGCGTTCCAGCAGTGGCAACGGCGCTGGGATCGGTGTGTCGCTGCACATGGAGACTATTTTGAAGGGGATGCTGCCCAAACTTAAATCAGGTACATACATTCTAGTCTACAGGTCCAGTCTGGGAACTTTTTGATCCCCCCTTGTACATGAGCAAGAGTGTGAGGATCCGTGCTCATTTGTTGAAGCCAGAAGGGGTCTGTGAGCAAATAAGTCTGGGAAATGCTGCACTAATGTAATTGTCATCCCCATTCATCAGGAATGCTGTTAAAACCTAAACCATCACCATTTTTGTTTTAAATGCAAACATCACTTTAGTACTGACATGTCGTACTGAGTGACACTATAAGACTGATCAGATGGATGAGGGATGAGGTCAGTAAGGTTAAAAAAGTTCATGTCAGATGAAATATGTGTCAATAGAATTTATTTACTGACATTTTATAAACAGATAAGTAAGAAAGAATGAATGAGGTTCCTCCTGTTTCTTAAAATTTTGGAGAACAAACCATTCTGACCATTCAGATTGTGGAACATGTAAATAAACTTGGTTTTGTACACAGTTACCACACTGCAGCAGCACATAACACAAGCATTTCAATAACGTGGTCATACAGGAGAATCCACGCTCTTCTGATCAGAGTAATTCATTACAGTTTTGTCTGCTGCTGAGTTTTGTGTTCATGACAAACAGAATAAATTGTAGACACACTTGTCACTAAGAAAAGCAATACCATTACTATCCATACAAGACTCTTCCTATCACATATCAGGTCTTGTGTGTTCTCTGCAGGGATGCAAATTTACAATCAAAAAGTTTCTCAGGATTTTTTTTCATACAGTGGTATCATTGCACACTCTACAGTTGAACAAAGAACACATTATAAATCTATCAATACTCATATTATACTGTCAACCTTCTTTCCATTCCATTTGAAACCACGCTGTGTGATGTTATATGCTTAGTTTCCACTTAACAAATGTTACATTAAATATTACTTTCCTGCATTTTTCTACATAAAATGAACAGGAATTTTAATTGAATTACAAAGAGCAGAGGGTTAGTATGTTGTGTCTTACTGGAAAGATCTAAGAATTGCTTCTGGCATTTTTACTGGCTCAAAGGAATTGTCTGCCAGACCATAAAGATGTACCACAAAAACTGGGTGAATTGCAGATCATTCCAATACACTACACTACACTACATTAATACAGAAATGGGGGCAAAACTTATTAGTTATATGAGATAAAATTTACAGTCTTCACACACTAACACTTTTGAAAATAGCTGTGTCTTTAACCACAGTAGTATGTGTTTTAAATGAAACTAGCAATGCAATTATCCATTCATGTCTTTCAGTACTTCTTGTCTTACAGAATATAGACCATATTAGATCAGGAGGGTTTTTAATTCACCAAGACTTCTAAGAACTGTTATTTTGGAAAGAGAAGCAAAATATTTCAGTGACAGCTGTACTGTAATTGAAATGTATATCTTTGTGTGTTGGTTTGTTTTGCCATGTGATGTGCTGGCAGCCAAACTGAACACGTGCTAGAAACACACAGACAAGGACATGGTATTAACAGTGCAGTACGCTAAAAGTAATATAAAAGCCCAGATATGCTGGAATACAGTACGTGTTCTGTATGCATCACCCATGTGCATCCTTAATATGAAAATCTGAAGCCACGCTCGTAAATTGCATTACGTGAGCAGTGAGACCAAGCACGGGGAATGTGTCCCGTTTTATATCAGTACGCTACTGCTAAGGTTAGGATTTGAGGGTTGACTTTGACAGTTATTCAACTCACTGTTCTTTATACATACAGGCAGAGTATCTATCACGTCACATTCAACTGCCTGTTGTGAAAAATCTCTTTAATCTTGGCATATCAAATGATACATTATAACACTGCAGGATGGAGTAAAAAGAAAGACACAGAAAATGGGTTTAGTATGCATGAGCTTCCTGGGTATGTTTCTTACCAGGGCAAATATCATGCCAATATGCTGGCAACCTACACTGAGTATGGCTTCCACTGCACCTTAACACAAATTGAGAACATATAATATGATAGCGGGTTCACAAATTTTCCAAAAATCTAGGAGCCACCTCAAACTCCTAGACACCAGAAAAGTGACACAATGCAAGTTTCATACTAAGGACCCACAAATATTAGGTGCCACCATATGAACTGTAGTTGACCAGGTGACATAGTGTATGGGATTTGTGCATCCCTGTATGGTTCTATTAATGTGTTATCTAGGGCTACCGTATGTCCTCTTTTTCAACCCAAAAATTTCTGTCTTGGGCAGGCTTTTTAAATATGTAGAAATGTCAGACTTTTTGATTGTTATTTCTTGAAGCTAATGCATATTTTAACGGTATTAAAATGCAAAAGAGATCTGGTTTTTAAGAAATATGTAATTATATAACATTATCGTTGTCTGCATCAAAAAACAAAGTTAAGTTTGGCAGTTGACCTTCATAATGTCTAGAAAACTTTGGTGCAGAAATTCTGAATAACTTGATCTCAGTGGAACACATGCTTAGAGAACATCTTACTCAGAATGTCATACCCATTAAATTTAAAAAATTACTAGCAGAGAAAAGGGGCCAGGGTAGTATTGTTGGTACAGCAACTGACTATGGGCTTGACAGTCCAGGGTTCGATTCCCAGTGGGACAAGAGATCTCTTTACCAAAACCTGTCAACAACTGGCCCTGGGGCCCATGCAGCCACCTGTTCAATGGGTACTGGAACAGTTCCCAGGGTTAAAGTGGCTGGGGCATAGCATTAACCATCCAGCCCCATCTAGTGATGAGGAGGGAGGGGGAGAGACAGAGAGAAGTTATACCTCAACTCCCCTTCTGTGCCTTCATGGCACATTATAAGCGGATCTTTACTGTGCTAGCAGAGAAACATAAAACAGAACTTCCACTTAATAAAATTGTGACTCTTTATATGTCCTCTTTTTAACCTCTTTTTTTACGTACTCTTTTTTTCTTATTGTCAGTACATGGAAAAGTCCTCTATTCTTGTGATGAATATGTGGTATAACCTAATGTTATCATAAATGGTGCTTTTGTTACACAGGTAACAGTCCTTTGAGGTCCTGGTGGCTATGTAATTCTGAACACTGGTATAACAAGGGAAATACATAATACCCTAATCTATATTCGATCCCACCTAGATATATTTTGTGCAACAAGAAAATTTTTATGTTAATTTTCCTTAATGTAACTGAAAGACAATATAAATTTACATACTTTTCTCCTCTTATGCAAGGCGGAAAAGCATCTTGCGCTGCATCCTGTGCTGCAGTTCTCCTCGACGTATCATAGTGTGGATCACCTTGTAAATAGCACGCTCTGGATACTTCTGTCTTAGAAAATCTTGAACAATATTATGTTCAGAAACCTGCGAACCAATGGCAAACCTCCTCTTCAACTGCTTCTCAATTCTTGTGAGCATCTCATGGTCCTCCTCTGAAGTGAAACCTTCAGCACCAGCCAGACTACCAGACATTGCAGCGTCCAGGGTTGACACCTGAAATAATCTTAGTGCCTCATTAACATGTGATTCTGTTGCAAATGGCTGCAGTTGCATCTTAGCTAGAGACTCGGCAATGCGAATTATAGCCTCCAGCTGCCTCACAGTGATTGGGATGGATAATCTCTTATCCATCTCCAATTCATGTTCCCTTGTTCCACTACGCATCAGCACGTATCGATTCTTCAACCGTTCCCCAGCAGCTTCTGAGAGCCTCGGACCGCAATGTAGCCGGCAGTAGTTTATGAACTTCTTTATTGTCATAAGTGACAGTTCTCCATCTGTTGCAGCATCATCTGTCATCTGACCAGCATTCATATGGACATTCACAATGTGTTTGGCAAGGTTTTTGTCTCTAATTTCATTGTGTTCATCCTTCACTATAAATATCATGTCAAATCGTGACAGAATGGTGGGCATGAAGTCAATGTTCTCTTCTCCCTTCATGTCATCCCAACGTCCAAAAATAGAATTTGCAGCTGCCAGGACAGAGCAACGGGAATTTAAAGTTGTTGTGATTCCAGCCTTGGCAATGGATATTGTCTGCTGTTCCATTGCTTCATGGATGGCAACCCTGTCATCTTCTCTCATCTTGTCAAACTCATCTATGCACACTACACCCCCATCAGCCAACACCATCGCTCCACCTTCCATCACAAAGTTTCGGGTTACAGGATCACGATTTACTGAAGCTGTAAGACCAGCTGCTGATGACCCCTTACCTGAAGTATATACTCCAATTGGTGACACCTTTTCTACAAACTTCAGAAGTTGTGACTTCGCTGTACCAGGGTCGCCCAACAACAGGATGTTAATATCACCACGCCTCGTAAGTCCATCTGGAAGACGTTTACGTGACCCTCCAAACAATAGACAAGCAATTGCTTTTTTAATATCTGTGGCTCCAAAGATGCTCGGTGCAATGCTAGCAGCAATACGTTCATAGAGATTGGGGCTCGATGCCATGCGACGAAACATCTCTTCTTCATCAGATGTAACTGGTAACGCACTGGTGAATCCTGTACCATGTGCATCCACTTGTATTCCAACAACACGTAAATAGGGTGCCCTAACACCAACAATTGGTTTCTCACGACCCCCTCGTTTAGATGGCTTGGCTATTTTCTTAATTGAATATATTCCCAAGATAACAACCCTGTTGCCTGGGACAACCCGCTCACAAAGGTATCTGTCACAGTATAACTGCAGGTGGCGTGGCAATTCTCCCTGAGGAATGGAATCTGGTAATTCTTGCAGCTTAAGTACCTGGAAGTCCACACAACTGCATTTATCAGGGACGATGAAGAATGGATCTAACGGACATTTCGGTCTACCTGCCTGTTCTGTCGTGCATTTCCTTGGAAGAACGTAACCTTCTAAACCGGGCTTAACCGGGAGATCAGGAATCATGTTTCTGCAAGAGCGGCACTGAATAGCAATCTTCGTTGCCTTAGCTCTAATTCCCGAAGCTGTCACAATGATACCTGGAATCTTCACTAACCGTGATACTACCTCAGACTTCATATCTCTTAAGGATGCTGGATTGGCATCAGACGATAGAAATATTTGTATGTCTTTCACGTCTTCCTCACCTTCCGGTCTTGGAGCAGTTACCTCATCAGCGACGTCTTTTGCAGCCTCTTCAAATACTGGAAGATGTTCAATAGGTTGTTTATACAATTTATCGGCAAGTGTCTCATCAAAGCTAGCCAAATCTTCAATGTTCACTTCTAACCAATACTGACGAAGATTGTACTGACGCTTCAATTCATCTCTGTATTTGTAATTAAAATTTCCTTCGTGAAATTTTCGCAAGAAGTCTTTAAATTTTCTTTTCACAGCCTGAAGATTTAGTTGATTGGTATCAACTTCTCCGGCCGCAAAGTTATCAGAGAAAAACACACCAGGATCATCAAATCCCTCCATGCTGAGAACTTACAGTACTTTCGCGCGAAAAAGGGAGCGTAAACATTAAGAAATGAAGTTTCTTTATACGTTGCTGACTGTGGGAATATTAATTTCCCTCTTCGGTCAGTGGTGCTTTTCTGCCGTTGATATAGTGGTAACCATGTAATCTTGTACATATGTAAGAAGAATCAACAAGATGCTCACTTTTTTTCATTAATAATTTAATTCATTGTATTATTAATGACACTTCTTTCATTAATGATTTAATTCATTATATTATTAATGAAAAATGTGCATCTTGTTGGTTGTCCTTTCATATGTATATCCCGATGCACGGTTCAGAAAACGTAAAGCAACGAGTGCTCTAATCCGTGGTATAGGAACGCGCCGCGCTTGTGTACGAACTGTAGTGGTTTTGAAGACTGTTCGGTTCATATCTGATCTGTGAGTACCGGTATCATGAGCTGTTCTCTGGCCAACAGGTGGAACTGTGTGTGTGTGTGTATGTGTGTGTATGTGTGTGTGTTAGGATCTTGAATAGGTCAGGTTACCTTACAACAGCCCGGGAATTATCAAGATATAATTTAGATTTAGTGGGTGTACAGGAAGTTAGGTGGAACACGGGGGGCACGGTAAGAGTAGGGAAATAAATTTGTATCCGCGCTTTCCATATTTATTGTCTGATTGGGGTTAAATTCGGTAAAGGAGATGCACACATAATGTTGCCGAGAACTTTAGAGTTTACTGAAAGTGGGTGGAGAAAGAGCCGTGCTTCCATTACGGGCAGAATTTAACCCTTTGAACGCCAAGTTAAATCCCATCTGCCATTTGCTGGCATTATTAAAAACTCACCCTGTTTTCCACGTTAGTAGGATAAGGGATTACATTTACACGCGCGCGCGAAATAGTACTTTTTAAAATTAAAAAACGCTGTGGTAGTCTGTACACTCCGTCACGGATTCATGAATATAGGCCTATACGGCTAACAGACAGGTGGTGGAGTGAATGTCGTACATGCAAACGTACCTAGGAACGGCTATTAATGCTAGATTTTGGTCGTTTGCAAGGTGAAGTTGAAGTCTTCGATCTTCTGGGATGTTACGCAGCTAAGGTTGGTAGTTTCTTACCGACGTTTCCGTCCGATCTATTGTCCCGAAACTTCGGAAACAAACTACCCACTGATGCTCTTTGCGACATTCCAGAAGATCAAAGCCCTCAGCAGACTTTTACTTTAACTCATTCCTTTAACACTGTGAGGCAGCCAGTCAATGCACTGCCATTCCATTTGCCATGTGGGGTATATTAATGCACATAATACAATATCTATTTTTAATTCTGAACTCAGCGTTGTTTTTATTAAATGAAACTTGGTCTCAGTTCACCATTGGACTTAATTTCTCATCTGATTGCCAGATATACCAACACCTGGATGCTTGTCTTCTGATTGGTAGTTACTTTCCCTGTGCATCCTCAAAAAAGTAAGTGCTCATATGAAGGGGACGAGCGATTTCACCCCTTCCTCCGGTGGATGAGTGGTTAACAACCTGTGTTCCACATCACAATAGCATGCGTTAACTAATATTGTATTAATCACATAGTTACCACAAACAACCAGCGGCATTGCTAGGTTTTTTGGCGCCTGGGACAAGTACTGACACTAGCTGCTCCTAAGAGAACATGCTGACGGCAAAGAAATGGCATTTATGTATCGAATTTTCATTTATCTCTTTCAGTAATTTAAAACATGTTGAGCACAGAAAATAGGAAATTTCCTTTAAAAAAATACATTTTGCCACCCTGGAGAGTGGGGGGGGGGGGGGGAGGCCTCAACACTGGCAAACCCAACTGTAACTATGCCTCTGCTACCAGCATACAAGGATAGACGACTCAACTGGATATCTTTACTTAAAAAAAGTGTGCTACATGTGGGTGTTAGTATAAACGCTTGCCCTTGAAGATACAAAAATTAGATAATTTTAACCGATTTAGAAAAGAAGTGAAATCAACTTTGCTGAATAATTTGTTTTATACACTTAAAGAGTTTTTGCAGGCTAATCTAGTGTAGAGACACTGGTGGTAGTTGTCTGTATCTGGGGTTGATCTGAGTTTTCACACTACAGTAATCCGGAAAAGCCCTAGGTTTTAAGTTGACAGGTTGGATACGTATCTGTAGTCACATGTATGGCTGGTTGGAATGAAATTGAAATTGATATTGACATAATTTCATTAGTCATTTTAATCAACTTTATCACAGCAATATAAATGTATTTCACTATTGTATGCGATTGGACTGTGTATTGAAATTATTGTTTTATTATTTTATGTGGATAACTACTGTATGTTTGTTACAGTTTTGAGACTTCGTACATGTATTGTAATTTTGTAATATATAGTTGGACAAGTCTAGTGTTGCATATGTAACAACATGGATGTACATGAAATGAAATGAAACTGGATAGGAAAAACAGGTAGTTGGGTAGAAAGGAAAGCAAAATAGCTGCAGCAGAAAACATATGATAGATTGATAGCCAGGCAACAAGTGAAAAACAGAAAGTTGTGAGAGAAAATAATTATCTTTACTGGGGGAGGGGGACTTTACATAGTATCCATGGATCACTGAATCCTGTGCTTATCAGATGGTATTTACTATGGCTTCCCTCAGTGCTTGTCCTGATGGAAGCATACTTGTAGTTTCACTGCCCACCCACCCCCAACATGTCAGTGCTGGAGTGGGAGGGCAGAAGGGAACCATGATGCTTTGTGCAGTTCTCTTTATCCATGCAAGTGGTGTATTTTTGGCGGATATAAAATTGTTATTACTCATATCCTCTGAATTTTCGGTGTAATTTAAGACGTTCATTTCATCTTGACCATCATTTGGTAACAACAAGTAACTTGAAAGTCAATGAAAGTGTTAATATGTGTTTCATGCTGTGGATGATGGAGGCTACAATTGAACGTAACAATACCATGTACTTTCTGGCAGCGGTTTAAATTTTCAATGCTGTTGCTAGATATCTATTCATTGACATTACTTCAGTGTGCTGAAATGAGTACTCCTGGCATCCAGTATTTATTACAATCAAAATATCAAAGGCAGTGGCATTAAACACACAATCAATTAACAGAAACATGTAATGTTGTTCTAGTACTTTCACTGCCATGTTGCAATGCATTTGTGGATATAAAGACAGTGAAGTGTAAACTGCGCCACTGCAGGACCAGAACACTAGAATGATCCAGATGCAAAAAGCAACAGAATTTTAAGTCATGAATGTGTTTTATGGTGGGCAGGAAGTAACACACAAATGTTTTAGTGCTACAAGGAAGTCGTATTAAATATAAGTGCTGAAATGTAATATGTGTAAATAGATGTTCACTCCTACATGTTTCGACATCTCTGTGTCATCCTCAGGGAGTTTAAAAAATTTGCACCTCGCTAAGTTACATGAGTTCTTAAAAGGAAGGCTGTTAAAATTACAATTCCATAAAATTATTAGATTAAAATTTATTAAAATATTATTTGGTTATCGCTGAGTGATAAAATAAATTCTGTGCGACATTATAATATGTTGTATAGGCAGTGTGTTTAATTAGAGGTGGCTGTTACCAAATACTGGTTGCATAAGGCCCAGGTTTGGCACAGATTTCACAGTGCCCTCACATGTTTTGTGTGTATTATGCAGAGCTAGCTGTTACCAAATCCTGGTTGCATAATACCCAGGTTTGGTGTAGATGTCTTAGTGCACCTTACATACTTTTTGTGTATTTTATATCAAGGTAGCTGTTACCAAATACTGGTTGCATAATACCCAGTTTTGGTGCAGATGTCATAGTGCAACATACATGTTTTTTGCGTGTCCTATATAGAGGTAGATTTTATCAAATCCTGGTTGAATAAGGCCCAGGTTTTGTATGGTTGTCACAGTGCACCTTACATGCTTTTGTGTGGTTTGCATAGAGGTAGCTATTACCAGATACTGGCTGCATAAGACCCAGATTCAGTGTAGATGTCAGGAATCATACATGCTCTTAGTGTATTCTACGTACATAGATGTAGCTGCTACCAAGTACTGGTTGCATAAGACCCAGTTTTGATGCAGATGTCTTAGTGCCCCTTATGTGCTCTTAGTGTGTTCTAGAAAGATGAAGTTGTTACAAAATCTTGGTTGCATATGGTCCAGGTTTGGTGTAGTTGTCAAGTTCCCCTTACATGCTTTTTGTGTGTATTTGTAGATACCAAAAAGTCCAAGTAGAACAGTGAGAATGTCAGTAAATGACTCGATAGTTATGAAAAATATGATGTCTGTGGAAGATAAAGCTGGAGGATTATATGAACAAGAAAAAAAGAGAATTTGTTTTCCAAAAATCAGTGCCTCTGATTTCCAAACAGACACTCAGACCTTTCACATGTGAAAAGAAAATGTATAAAAACTTAGCATCGAATGGAGTTAATGAAAACTATTAAATCAAAGTGCAGCATCAACTGAAGACATTTCTCACACTTGAAGGCACATGAGCACAAACAACAGATCTTAGGGAAATTTTCATTTCACCTATATTGACAGGCATGATTCCACAACTGTCCAAAATGTGATCTACTAGTTGAAGGAAAGTTCAGTGGAATCCTCTGGTTAACTCCAATAAAATGTCCTAATGTGACCCAGGCCTTGTTGTCCAGTGTCATACCCAGTATCCTTTCAGAACAGCTCTGAAAACATAATTCAATCAGAAACATCCTGCAACTTGTAGGAACTAGGATGTTTAAGTGCATTCAATAAAAGGACTTGTACAGCTGGCATATACTGATTTATTATAAACATTTTCCTGTGTATCAATGTAATGCAACACTTCAGAGACCAACTGTACTCTTCCATATCCATGTTTCTTTAACAAGATCATAATTTTAATTTGCCTTCAGCTTCTTGGAACTGTTATTCTGTTTTTCCTGACGTTTGCCCGTGAATTTTTGTTTCGTCCGTTGAACTTTATGTGTGGTCTCCACAGGTAAACACATTAACCTCATGGCTACAATTTGAGGCACCACACTTAGAAGTGAGTTCACACCCCAGAAAGCCAAGTAGGCAGAATGGTTCACAGTTGATGGTAGTCCATATTCAGGTTTTGTCAACTTGTGGAAGACCATTCCCACAGTTGAACCACCAGCCTGTGAACAGTGATTTAGACACAGATTAATTACCAGTTCTGTATTATCTGTAGTGACAAGTATAAGTATCAAATCAGTCACACACAACACCAGTTTTTATCTATTTATTTACAGCAACACATTTTGGCTCGAATTGTGAGCCATCATCAATCATATCCAAGATCCAATTAAGATAAGAACAGAGTATGTAATGAAGTATAGTGTCTTTCTTTAATATTCTTTGAAATGCTGTGAAAGAAATCTGTTGTGTGAATCTAGTTGAGATAAAAGGGTAATATGGCAGCCATCCACATTACAAAGGGATTAATGAGTTTTTGAGAAAATAAAAGTAAAACTTTGACCAGTAGCATACTCATAACCAGTATACTGCCACCTACATATTATATTTTTTAACCCTTAGGTGACTAATGTCATATATATATATGGAGCACCCATTCTTGATGTTTCTAGATCACACACAACAACGCAGCACAGTCGGTAGGACTCCTCTGGACGAGTGATCAGCTCGTCGCAGAGACCTCTACCTGACAACACACGACACTCA
>Ga0268261_10003781_pt1 | contig 11197 bp, 5 predicted proteins | sample TergutNc150P1_FD_190353 | JGI IMG/M metagenome (GOLD analysis project Ga0268261, IMG submission 190353) | Nasutitermes corniger P1 segment gut microbial community from laboratory colony in Florida, USA - Nc150 P1 (SPAdes) (version 2) | ecosystem: Host-associated > Arthropoda: Insects > Digestive... | reverse complement strand
ATTCACGTATTTGATTCACGGACAGCAGACGAGCCCGTTTAGCACACGAAGACAAACTACGTTGCATTTTGCAAACAAACAAAACACAGCCACCACCTTACACAGCAAACTCTCAACTGTTTTCAAACGATTATCTGCAAGCTAGTGAATGGAAAAGTTGCCTGTCCCTCTTACAACCTCTGCGAGGGTGCTACTTGAACCCAAAAGGTTTTATGACCTACAAATTCCACTTGCTAAATGCAAGAATAACATAACCTGTGCAGAGAATTTTAAGAACTTATGACACTTATGCACTGAAGGCTAATAGGGCTTAAGGTTGGGTTGACGAATTATTCTTTGAAAGATACGAGTTTACAGATGTTGAAAAGTGTTTTCAGCGTTGCCACAATGTGCAGACAGAGACACAGAGTGGACCTTCAGTGTTGACACTTTTACCTCGACCAAAAGTACACATTGGAAGAATTCACATATATTAGCCACTCGACCAAAAGTACACAATAGTATACTAAAGGTTAACCAACAGTTTGTGTTTATATGAATGCCTGTGCACAGTGCTGTAGGATACAACACTTTTGGCGTAAAACCACCTTGTGCTCTATCCTCATTTCCGTGCCAATATTGTACGTGTGGTCTGTGATAGATGGATTTGCTTGTGTCTGTTATAATGAATGATAAATGAGTGTATTAAGGTTGATTTGATATTTGACCTGTGGTAGACTACTTGGCTGTAGAGCAGGGTGTTTGTTTTTGATTTGTTTCCATGTTCATGAGGAGCTGTAGCTTTCAAGTGGGTGTGGGACCTCTGGTGTCATGTGTTTATTTGTCTCATGTATATCCTGTCATATATGTGTTATGAGATGTGGAACATAGGCTTCATGTCAGGGAACCGCCACAATAAAAAGGGTAACGTGCCAAGCCAACTACAACCTCGAAAGAGCTCTTGTGGTGTGAAAACATTGGCACACAGTGGCAAACGTCCTGTGGGATGTTGAGACCCATTATTTTGTTTATGTTGGTTTTATTTTGGTTTTGGTTGCTTGGTGGTTCAGCTCGGTTACAAGTAGTTACCCGCAATTATTATTGATTGATAATATCTGTTTAATACTGTCTACTCTGCCCTTGTTACCTACCCTTTCTAACCCACAACCCTTAGCAGTAAATCCTCAGAACAGTAATCTTCCTGTTTTTCCACCCCTTCCATTACTGTCGGAATTAACTCCAGAGGAGAACAGCCTTCCACTCCTGTCACCCTTGAGAACTTGTAGCAAGTTGCTTCTGTCTTCCATCCTTATTGAAACACCTCTTCCTATCCACAAAGATGATCCCTCCACTTCCTCTCAAATCCCTGTTCCAAAACCTACACCAGCAGCAACCAACATATTTACTGTGGAAGACACCTCCATTTCCCTCAACTTAGATGCTTCTGATGGGGAATACAGGTGCTTCAATGACTAAAATTCTTCCTTGAAGCCTAGAGCAAGGCATTCTCTGTTAAAAGAACTTAATTTGGCCATGTCAGATTTGACACCAAGAAAACAAAAGCTTTATCATAGAATTGCAGACAAATGTCCCATTTCACTGGTCAAGAGAACCAGTACACTTTGTGTCTGACACTAGGCACAGAACTCCAGTACACATCATTTCATGAACAGTACTACATTACAGTCACATGTGTGGTTGGAAATTAAGTGGCATTACTTTCAACTGGCTAGTGCACTGTTCAGGTTTGAACTTCAACAAGTGGTCTCAGCAATTGTATATATGTACATACATGATTAGAGTTATATACCTGTACCATCATTAGTGACTCGTGTGTGTTTGTGTTCATGTGTGTGCGCATAGCTTGTATGTTTTAAAATGATTTATGTCATCAACCTTTGATAACTGTGTGAAATGGTATTGACATACTCTGGGTTGTGGCACCTTGCACCGTGCTGTTTGCAGACAAAAGTACAGCCTCACTGGTTGGTAACCGGTACTGCAGTGTATTCCCTTGCATTATAAAATGTTTGGTTATGAAGGAATAATTAGTGACATCCTGACAGTATGTTGATTTCTGATAAGCCTCCCTTTCAGCAGCACTGCAATGATACTTCAATGCACATTCGATTTACTGCATTGATGAATTGTTTAATGTTTAAAGCAGTGGCTGATGGGGTTGTTTATATATACATATACAAATTTGAATATAAATGCCTGTAATCAAAAGAAATTAATGTTAAAGATTTTTTCTGTTCTACCTGTAATTACTCATTATGAATATCAGTTTTGTTTCCATGACATGTATTTCACATTGTCAAATATGTTCCACTAAGGGTTGTTTCAGTTGCTGTTCATGAAATCTTTGTTCACATGGGCACACATTTGTCCAACAGATGAATATGTTCCTCTACAATGGCAAGAATTACAAGATTTACTGATTTTATACCAGCAAAGACTTGGGGGTAGAGTAATGAAGTTTATGTTACACAAATTTTGCAATTAATACTATTCTATAATGTGTTTATTAACAGTGTACACTTATTTATGTCCAGTTCATTAATGTGTGTGTTGCCACGCTGACTATTGCACCATCGTCACTGTCATGTGTTGTATTATTTTCTTTCATTGCTCTTCTATGCTGTTGTCACTGTTTCTTATTGTTGCACTCACGTGACTTCTACCATATATTGCTGTGTAATTTCTGTAACTGTAATTCATTCCTGTAAGATTCTTCTGTGTCTTTGGTACCAAGCCTGTCGCAGTTGTATGTAAGTTGCAATAGTTAACATTAAAATGTGCCTGTCAATAAATGATATGAGTAAGTGTGGTTGTGAATACAAAATAGCACAAAAGGTTGACATAGTACATGGCTTAATATGTTCCATACCCATGCATTAGAGGAATATTTAAACTTATGTAAGAAAAACCAACAAACACACATGTTGGAAATATGTTTTATCACATATTAATTACTGACATGTTTTGATCGATATTGTGATCATCAGCAGGGTAACATTACAAGAGTATTAAGAATACAGTAAACTGCAAAATTGTGTAATTGGAACTACTCAAAGTGTGAGACATATTGTAACATTGAATTGTTCCCGCTAATCAATGTGGCAGATTGTTCTATTCTTTATACTCTTGTAAAGCTACTCTGAAGCTGATCGCATAAACCATGGAAACATGTTGGTAATTAATAACATGTGATGAAACATATTTTATACACGAGTTTGTTGAAATTATTACATAAGTCAAAATAGTAGGCGGCTTTTGTACCGACGGATCTACCGCCACTTTCATAGCTTGAGATAGAACAAACTTTTGGAGCAGGTCCGCATTTGTCGCGTCAGCGGCGTTTTAGTACCATGGAATACGAATAGATGGAAGTACGGTTGGTCATCCTATATCATTGAGTTTCTCATCTTGTGCCAAGAATTGTTGTTTTGGCAGTGCTGACCGCTTAATTTATCGGTGCTTTTTCCGACTTGTATATGGGCTCAGGTGTATGGTAACCACCTTTGGACGTCTTCAGCTGCGACGGGAAACTCTTTAACATAATCGCAACCCCACTTACATTTTATGGTGTTACTGAGCCCAACGATGCGTAAAACGCCGGATTGGCTATCAGTCCCAGGGACGTTGACAATTTTCCGCCCATAGTTAGCTGTTAGGTATATTTGTCGGTTGGATACCCTGCCACCAGTGCCAATGATGAAAATTTAGAATGAGATCCTACAAGTAGTAATCTGTGGGCATGGACTAGAGTGGAAGGTTCAGCACGGTGTACGCCCACGATCACCATACCGAAAATGAGTTTGAGTTCAATTCAAATGTTTGCAGACGCCTATTTTAATTCTTTGAATCCGATTGCGGAGAGAATTAGCATTGACGTTGCTGCTACGAAAGAAGCGTATGAAAATCTTTGGCATACATTGAGTTACAAGGATCGAAGTCAGGTTATTGATGAAACTATTATTCGTCCAGAAGTTGTTCTGAAGTACTCCTTCCATGCACAAGATAAGCCAGAAAATGAGTACTTCCCACGTCTGCGGCTTCAGACCGGAGACACAAATATTATTGATGATGAAGGTGGTAAGAGTGCGGTAAGTGTATTTTATTATACCTTATTGCTAGTGCTGTAACCAAAAGAAAACTATTAGAATAATGGCATGTATCCAAGGTAAAGTTTTTGTACGGAGTTATTCGAAAAGTTTAGCATTCTTCTGAATTCTTGCCACCATGGGAAAATCGGAAACCAGTTCAGGTATACATAAACACAAGACTTACGTAGATGACCTGCGTGGCCCGAGCACTAACGTCACAAATATCAAGAAGGTATTTATCATACAGGAACGTAGTTATTCAGTGACCTTCACCAGCCACTAAAAGTTAAGTTATAATATCGAAGTGTTTCACTTACAGATCCCATTACAAGTTCTGTACAAAAATTAGCCTAAAATGAAAATTTGGGTTTCTTATAAACCTGGAAAAAATTGTGATAATTTCTTGCATTTCCAAGTGCTATTTTGTCTATTATGACATTTTCTACATCTTGGAATAAAATAATGTATGTTATATTTTGTTCTGTTGTTCTTATAGAGTTACATAATTTCAGTAATAACTTTTATTTTAGGGTTTGACATGGCATGACGAACATTCTGCACCATTTTCATGGATGACACGAAGTCAACTGAATCTCTGCATTGTGGATAATGCAGACAATATGAGGAAACATGAAAATACAATAGCAAGTATTCCTGTAACTAAGCAACAGAAACCAAAGGCTCCTGCACACAAAAAGACCAACGCTCCACATAGCAGTGTGTCTTTTATTGATCCACCAAGCATTGTTTTGGGTGGCTCTTCTTCCAAATTAATAAGTGCACTAACTTCAAAACTAAAGTTTCCCCCAAAGTCTGAAACTGGAGATGATAATTTGTTAACTAAGATTAAAAACAAGACAGCTATATTAAAAATACAGACTTTCAAATTATCTGTGAGCAAAACAAGTGGAGACAACTGTGTTCGCAGTAATGAAGCTGAAAGAGGAACCTTGGTTCAGTCAAAGTCTAGTTGTACTGTAATGCCTAACTCAAAGACTTCTAAACATGCAGGAGGTAAAGCTGTCATATCAAAACCCAAAACTCCTCCTCCTCCACCACCACCTTGTAAGCAGAAACCAGTGGCTACATTAAGTTCTCAGACTGACACCGAGAAAATGGCTCTCCTACCAGAGAGTTCTGCAAATGAGGTAGCAGGTACACAGTCAGCAAAGTATGATGATGATGTCAGAGGTGGAAGTCTTGACAGCCTAGATAATTTTCATGTTGAATTAAAAATTCCCTCTGGAAGTGATACAGTTCCCAAAACTGGATTTGATTTTCTTGATAACTGGTAATACTTAGTTCTTTCATTGTTGTGCTGGAGTATGTTGATAACGCCTAGAAATGTGATGCCTTGAGTATGTCAGGATTTTCAGAGTATAATATGTAGGTAAAATTGTTGATTAGGTTATGGAACACCCATGTTTATTTAACCTTTAAATGACCAAATTAAATGCCAAAACCTGGCTTTAGCACCATAAAGTTTTCACGGTGGTTGTTTAATTTTTGGCGCATCATGAAAAAAGTCAATGTTTTTTGATGAAAAGTAATAACTTTCTGCATTACAGGACAAATTGAGGAAATGAAACGGAAATTGTACAGCGTGTCTTTAAAAATGTTGTTTATTTATCCTTATCGCCTGAATACACAAAATAATTATTTAGAAATTTGTAAATATCTGCTCTCTTTTACTTACATTTTGGTTCTAGGCTTCAAATTTGTGTACAGAGGTGGCAGGTGAACTTTTGCAGTCGCTTCTTTGTGTGATAATCTGCAGAGGATGTTTAATCAACACAAAAGACCACATCACACTTAAGACATTTCATACCTACCTTACTTTACACCTCTCACAGAGCACACACAACAGTGCCCTGGATTGAATGGACCAGGCCAGTGCTTAATGAAGCTGGTATCCTGTCTGCCAATGTGTGTAGAAGCATTGGGTGTTCTTTCTGCGTGTCTTTCTAGCCTCTCTTCTTGTCCAGTCACTTCCAGCCTGTTCCTCAGAAGGGCGAGTCAGAAATCTCTGTGTGAAATTTTCTTCCCGTCACATAAAAAAAAAAAGATGTAACTGTGCAGAATGGCCAGATTGAACAGATGGAGAAACAGCTTTTTGTCCACTTCCATGGCCGATGGCTGATTGAGTAAGTACTAGTAATTCTGTCATCCTTTTCCACATAACTCATGTGATGGATATTATCCTTCACAATTTCCAGCATTACTGCATTGCCCTGTTTATTGCATAATTTTTTTTCTTGTGGCATATCATGAATGTTATTCAGTATGCAGACATCTCTTTTGCCCATCGACTACTGCCGTCGCCCTTGTTCCTTACTTGACTGTCCCCTAATTTCAGTTTGACTCTCTTGCATCTTAGGTCCTTTGGCATGTCCTTCTTGTGTAGCCTGACACTGCCACAACATTTTTTTTTTTTTTTCAAGTCACTGAAATTTCTTGGAGGAAAAGAAATTTTCTATGTACGGTTTGTGGCCATGTCCTTCAATCTTTCTTTTCAGTTCTGTCACTTGGCTTGAGTTGCTGTCCAATACTGTGCCATGCATTGTCTGTCCTTCCCCAAGTGGACTCATATCTTACGTGTAACCAGTTGGGTCGTAAAGTTTGTAAATTTTGATGCCAAAACACTTGCGTTTCTTGGGCATGTATTGTCTGAAAATCACCCTTCTTTTGCACAACACAGTCACTTCATCAATTTCCAGATTTTCTGAAGAAGTTGTAAAATTTTGAAAATGTCCTGTTTAGATTTATTTTAATACAGGTACTGTGCATCTTTTACTATTATTGTTATAACCAACAAGTGCACAGTTAGTGTCATAACAGTATATATCACAACATTGTATAATCTATACTCCTTCATGTTTTGACATTTTCTTGTCATAATCGGGGAGTTTACATCTGCACCTCACTAAGTTACGCAAATTTTTCACAGTTGCGGCTGTTGAGATTAAGATTTCATAAAATCAAGACGTTTTACATCAAGTTACCAGTTTGCTTGATTTCACATATTTTGTTGTACCCATTAGTTGCGTGCGTTTTAGTAACTTTAGACTGGTGTTTTTGTAGTTGTAAATTTTTGCTTGTTGAGCCTCTATTATGATATTAATTGTGAATTTGTTGGTTATAATAAAAAAAAATGTCCTGTTTAGAATTTGAGAGATCCCATATTTTTCTTAGTCTGTTGTAATTTTCTTGTGACCTCCATTCCTGTTGTCTGTGAAATGCAGAAACCAAAGTATGTGTAAATATCTGTTTTGTCTCATGTTACCTAAAGAATGGTGTGTACAACTGATCCATTTCTACCCCATAATCTCACAGTTGGTCTCACAAGCAATGTCCCATTTGTATTGTAATTACCAGAAACAAGCATTTGGCTTCAGTTCCATCAGGCAAGGGAGGAGGCTTATTGTCAAGACTCTCCATACACCAGTGATAATATCTGTTCCATCTCTACCACAAGCAGTATAACAGTCTCTGTAAAGTGCAACATGAAAATGCTAAGTGACATAGAGCAGTCATTGATGTGTGGTGCTTCATTGTTGTTCTTTCCTGTTAGGCCCACTCTAAGTGTGTGTACTACACTCTTCTGAAGGTGAAAGGGTAGTGTCCAGTGCAGTTTTGGTCGCTATTGTGTCTGTGGATCTGACCCACTTTGAACATTCTTCTTCAGAGATACTGGCTGTATCCAGGCTGAGTGGAGCCTGAGCATCCGAACACACTGTATATTTGCTCAGCAAATGCAGATGTTCCGGTAGAACTTCTGCACAATACTCCTCATCCTCCATAGCAACTACACCACACAGGGACTCATTGCTGCCACTGTCCATAATCAGCTCTGATATCTGATTACGATTCAGCAGGCAAGCCCTCTTGCCCAGGGGTTCTGAAGCCTGTACCATCTCTATGGCTGTGCAGTGTGTACTGAGTATGTAGAATTTTCCTTTTATCTGCCTTTGTCCTACTGCCCACACAAACTGCACGCGTATTTGAGACGTGTAATTTGATGTGTTTATAAGCTGACAGAATTACTGTGTTATTGGAAGATGAACTATTTTGTATTACAGTTTTATCGCCACTCTTTATATATGGGTAACTCTGTACATGGGTGTCAAAAGGCAGAAGTCTAATACTTCACTCTGTACTGCCAGCACATACAGACAGAAACAGATTTTACAACATTGCAGTTTGTGTATTTGCATATATGAATATGTGGCCTATGGATTCTGAGTTTGTATATGTGAATGTTGGTCATTTAAAGGTTAAAAAAGAACATCAAAGAGTCAAAACTTCTGGGAAATGTTGGAATTGCTGTTATTATTACCTTCTGTTATTGATCATTTATGACATGATAGGTCAGCTTTGTTGATAAGTAGATGGAATGATGGGACAGAACTGGTTAGATCAAAGACAAGAGTCCTTGGCAAAATTGACAATTAAGAAAGATATGTGTTCCTAGGAAGGCAGTACTCACCTTTCCCTTGCCTCACAAACTGAAATATGATTTACAAGTGGCTGTACTCCGTGGGTGTTGTATAATGAATTAATTGGGTACAACTAAGGGCATTTGCTCAAAACATAGTTGGGTAGACATAAGATGTGTATTCTGGCATGGCAGCTAGTGCAACTATTCAGGAAACTTAATGTTCCACACAGTACTCTGTAACTTTCACAGCACCGGTTCCTTCGTTACGTTGTCATACGTGCCAACTGTAATAATTTAGCTTGGCGTAGCTTTAATGTATTTGTTCATGTATATACTCTTAACAGACCAATTTTCTTAATTATTTTGCTTTAGTTAGTGCAGGAAAATGTTGTTAATCAGCAACACGCAGGACTGGATAAGTGCCATACTGTTGGATATTACAGATTATCAGACAGTACCGCTACTGACCTAAATTATTACAGGTAATCGTAAGTTGCAGGTAATGGAGAGTTTGTTATTTATGAGTGTGATTTATGTATACTGTGCATTTTTATTGTATATGATTGTAGTTCTAAGAGAATCAGCACTGTGTGACTCCGAGATATGTACAATGATACCAAAGACAACATTGTCTTGTTTGATCATACAGAAAAAGTCGTAACATTTGTTTACATTGCTATATTTTAAGGTAATAATCATCGAACAATTCAATCAGGACATCCATCTCATGAACCAAGGAATAACTATTCACAAGTGTAGCATTACATTTTTTTGTGTATAACTGTTAATGTCTAGTCTCAATACTCAGTTCTAGCTCTTGGTGCAAAGGAGTCTTGAGGGTGAATTATGTATCAGACTGGATAAAACTACCCAGCGGTTTGAGTATGCACAAGAGTATGCACTGTCAAATAACCACGTATGCTGAAATGTGTATGGTTCATCACTGGCCATAAAGTGATGGATGTCAGTCTCCTGTCTTGAGTCAGAGAGTTTCAGTATACTGCACTGATAACTCTGCATGTTCAAGCATACCCTCATGGAGCATGAGGATATGCATGATTTTGGTAATAAAAAGTGAGGTGTGTCAGGATCACGAAGTGTTTGGGGATTCCAAGCACCCATTGTCCTGCTCCATATCCCCAAAAAACCAGGAGGCATAGGTGCAGATGTGGCAAAAGTAGAAGGAACTGTGATGGAATTGAAAAGAAATTGGCCAGTTTATTGTAATTCTTCTGTAGACAAAGAGCAGTTTTGGGTCATATGAATCTAATTTACAACAACATTTGAGTCTGATAAAATTAAAGAGTTCAAAGCAATTTAACACATTGCGGACGGGTGGCGCAGATTTGCGTTTTTAACACGGTGAAACTCGGTACATCTGCAAGTTCTCCTTAGTGCCACTCCACAAGGGGGGATGTTTCCAGAGGTATCACACCCTCAAGCACTGCTAGGGTCTTTGGTGAGTATTTCCTGAAAATTTCAATTCACAAAAATAGTTAGCGAATTTGTTATAAATTTTTAAAGAAACACAGTATAAAAGTTGATTAACCCTTAGGCTACTAATGTCATATATATATATATATATGACATTAGAAGCCTAGGGGTTAATGATTTAACCCTTATTCTGCTAACGTGGAGAAAATGGTGAGCTAATAATGCCAGCAAATAGTAGATGGGATTTAATTCAGCGTTTAAAGGGTTAAAATAGTTAAAAACCCCGGGAACGGGCATTTAAACAATTTAAATGACCCCGTCCTCAATGTGTTAATATGATTTTTGTAAAGTTCATGAACTGTCCAATATACTCTTCAAACCTCAGCTCACTTACCTGATTTTAACTACTGCATTTGTTCTTGCTTCTGTACCTTTGTGTTGTCCATTGACATATTTCGCTTTGACTCTGTTTCTTCAGTCAAAGCATAGATGCTAATGACAGTGCAGCTAGAATAATTTCCCACATTTTTTACTCTCTTCACCTTACTAGTTACTGTACAAAACTTCATGAATTAGTTCTGTGGCAACAGCTAAACTTGCAGATTGTATTTGTTCAGACTTAAGAATGAATAATTACAATTGTTTGTGGATTCTCACCCTGTTTGCAGTGGTGCATGCTGCATAATAATTAGTGTGGGGGTTGGAATGAAAACTATAACAACATAGGTGATGTGTGAGTGCCCTTGTATTGATATCCTGTAGGAATTACAACCCTTCAGTATAGTTGTGACCACTATGTCAGTATATGGTAAGGGATGCCATTAGTAGACTGATTTTTCTACATGTCTACAAAGATCATTTGTACAGTTGACTTATTTTATGGGAGCATGGTGGATTTTTGAGAGTTCCCTCTTTTCCTGCGTTAGAATATTTTTGATTCTTGCAGCCACATAAGCACGCGCTTTCTTATAAAACATTTTCCATGGACGTCTGCACAAATATTGTTGCTTTTGTTGCAGGGATCAGTGAAAGTGATCAGTTTTGTCCTTAGGGACTGGGTAAAAGCATCATACCATGAATGTAGTGTGGCACAGTTGACTAAACCTGGATGTTGAGACTCTAGATGGGCCATTCTTCAACATATGAATTTGGACCCATACAATTATACCTGTTTTTCTTTTCTGAGCTATTATGTCCAAGTGGTCCAATATGTCTCTCCCCCCCCCCCCCCCCCCCC
>Ga0268261_10003780_pt1 | contig 11199 bp, 6 predicted proteins | sample TergutNc150P1_FD_190353 | JGI IMG/M metagenome (GOLD analysis project Ga0268261, IMG submission 190353) | Nasutitermes corniger P1 segment gut microbial community from laboratory colony in Florida, USA - Nc150 P1 (SPAdes) (version 2) | ecosystem: Host-associated > Arthropoda: Insects > Digestive... | reverse complement strand
GAGAGGGGGGGGGGAGAAAGAAAGAAGTTCAGTGTCACATATGTCCCACAAAAATAAAGAAACAGGAACATGTTCAAATGTCGACCCAGTGTGGGGTTTGTGTTAGCATGTGTTTCAAGCCACACCACACCAACCTGCATTTATGAAGAATGTCTGGCAATGTACTGGAAAAAGTGGAACTTGCCAAGATACGTAACAATACCACTGTCATAGCTGAACAGCAATACTGTGATGAAATAATGAGGCTAACAAGGTAGGCTTTTGCTGGAGTGTTGATGAGGTCAGCAGAGATGCACTTTTAGTGTCTTAATGTATGTGTCTCATTTTAAAATTCTGTGAAAAAACAAAATAAGATTGGCTGCTTAAAACTTCATGAGGGTTACAGTATGCAAAATCACCCCTCAGAAGTGAACAATTCAATCAAAAGTAAACCTCTGACAGTCTTTAAGCCCTTAATAAGTATTCCAGAAAGAGTGGTGAACAACAGTTAAGATGTGCAAGGTTTGAGGTTTTCACAGCAGTGTAACTGAAAATTGTGGTCTTGTTGGACTGGATGCTGCATCATCTTCTTGGTGCACTGGACCCATAAAAATGAAGGCAATACCTTCCTTCAAGACAATGGGAAATATTCACCCAACAATGCGAGCGTTACATCCCAGAAAACAAAAGTTCATATTCTTAGAAATATACAGAAATATTAACAATATAACCACAAAATAGGACCATGTGTTTCTTTTCACCCAACACTGTATATCTAACAGCAATTAGCCTCTGAAAGACAGGAGTCCATAATAAAATTTTTGCATTTCAATAACAACTCACCAGTAAATGAATAAGAAGGGCCAGCCAAAGTTTTCAAAACTGAACAACAGACTTTAGTAGCTGTACCTGCTGAATCAGAATACTGTCACATATGAGCCTTTGACTTTGTAGAAAGGTCATCTCCCTGAGAGCTGCCAAATTTGGCAGAAAACTGCATGGGCCATGCAAGTACAGCACAGGGTATGTCTGGTCCATCACTTACATAGGACAGGGAATGATACTGCAGAAAAAGCTTGTAAATGCAGAGACAAATAACACTCGAGCAATACTAGCGAAAATTGTAGTTTCTTCTACACTGTGATCTAGATGGGTCACTTCTAGAATGCCCTACAGTCAGCACAATTTAAATTGTGTTGGTACCTTATGTGCCAATATACAGAAGATGTAGCAATTCTGGCCTGGCATGACAAGGTGAGAGTGATGCTGGTGTTCACATACCACACAGATGGAATGTGTGTGTCAGCAGGGGTAGCAATGTTATAAGGCCTGTTGTTTTTTGATATTACAAGATCCACATGGAAGGTGATAATCTAAAAGACAAAACATTGCAGTCATATCTGACGGAATAAAAGAAATGTTAAAAACCATTTACAAAACTACTCAATGTTGCAAATCATAATTCCATGGTGATTTACAAGTCTGTCCCATACCACAGAGTTGATGACAGGTCTAAAATTCAGGCTCCAGCTTATCAAGGGACAGAAACACATGGACTGAGAGTGCTTTGTCCTCTCTGTGGCAATATGTCCACTGAACTATCTCCTAAAAGACTCACCAAACACATATTCCTAAGAGGATCCCCATTACTATGAAAAATACAAAACCTCAGAGAAGTGTCTCATGTTTTAAACTACATGTAAGGATGGCATCAATCTAATGATGCCCTGAGTGTGAAACTGGTTTGTGTTTGGAGGTATTTTAAAAAGTTACCACACAAACCTTCACTTCTAATTTGCTTCCTGGAGTTATCAAATAACACACTAAGACTGATTATGAAAGTGCTGTAAAAATTTAATCCCTTTATTGTACACAGATCAAAAGCTATATCAATTCAGAAAATCTGCTGCAAAAAATTAGTGACATTTAAAAATTAATACTGCTGACATCAAGAGTGTAATTTATAAATATATGCACTGAAGGGTTAAGGAATGCATATCAATGGACACTGTATTACCTTTGAGCCATTAACATCTTAAAGACCTGCATTCACATACACAAACACGTGCAGGAAAACACTCCTAGAATCTTGTTTTCTATATTTAGGCATCAAGAAAATTTACTGAATTTTTATGACATGTGGTGTATTTAATAATTTTATCTCTTTTTGTTCAAATAATACATTTTTTATAAACCATGTACTAAAATTTAGATACTCACCCTTGTAGGATAAGGTTAAAAGTTACAAAGCCTGAAAAGGTAACTTGGAATCAGACTTTCTTTTCAGGTGATACATGTTTGCACACTGTACTTAAATCTTTTCTGATAAAAATAAATAAATAAATAAATATATATATATATATATATATATATATATATATATATATATATATAAAGAAAGAAAGAAATAAGAAGGAAAAAGAACAAGTCATTCATGTCATATCCTGTATACATGCACACGAAAGCGCATGCACGTACATACAAAAAACTGCAAGTGTGTAAGCAACAAATAACAACCTGTTTGCATGCAAATATAATAAATTTAAATAATAATATAACCACGACAGTTTTTACCACTGGTTATGTTAATTACCGCTTGTGAGCCCTGCTGTGAGAAGGTGTGAATGAGGTCATCATACTTCTCCCGCTGGGTAGGCTCGAGAGGACACAGCAGTGTGACATCTGTTTTCGTAGGCAGATCTTTTAGGACTTCACGTTTCAACCGTCGCAAAACAAAAGGCTTCATGATTCTCCGAGCTTGTGCTACTTGTTCTTGCTCAAATCGAGGCAACTCATCCTCTTTTGAGTTTTTTGTACCATCTCGCTGTAAGATGAAAATACAATAATACAATAATTTAAACTTACCTCATTCCTTATAACAACTATGGAAAACACCAGGTTTTTAAGATTCATGTCTTCTGGGACATGACTCTTTGTCAACTGGCATAAATTAGCAATATTTTGAAGAAGCTTGATACTCCATTTGCTGGTATCAAGCCTTGGGTACCTATTTACCAACTAGACATTAGGCCTGAGAAGATTTGGAACTTATCGACACCACTAGTCTTGAGAACCTCAAATCTTGCAAATGTTTCCCATTTTGGCTGTACAGGAACAGAAAAAGTTACAAATCCATAAATAATGCATTCTAACAACGTTTTCCCGGATAACTGAATCTGAAACTTTAATTAATACTAGTCTGTCCATGGACATTTTCCTGAAGTAATTCCAACCACTTCTCATCTTCACAACCTAATTCCCAAAGAATGATTTTCATACAATCTTCCCATTTGCTCAGCTATCTTAAAGGTTATTTCTGAGAGGTTCCTGCCAACTTTTTGTGTTGTCTTCCTGTCTGTCACTCATGAACAAGAGGTGCTTTCCAGAGATGGTGTTTGGTGGAAACATATGATAAGCATTCACAACCAGTGAAAAAGTGGTTGTCCATCACCTTAGACATTTAGCGAGAGGTTCCAAATTAAAAAGCCTAAACGCAGTTCTATATCTACTGCACATAAAAAGCCAAATGGAAAGCAAGTTTATTATAAATTCCACTAGGTATTGTAGTAATGACTTCCCTAGCCTCTGCATACCTGGACAGACAAGACGTGAAAAGCCAGGGGGCAGAATCTGCTCTGTCAAAACATATGAAGATATCAAGAATACAAGCAGAAGAAACAGATTGTATAATATTGGGTTCAGAACTGATATTCTTCACATTTTCATAGTCTAGGGGTCAGCACAGGTACAGATAAATATAAGTTCAAATATCACTGAGAATGAAACAAGACTGAAAGGTACAAATCCCAACACAGCATTGTAACTACACATCTAAAACTCTATATAACAAAAGCAAAGGAAGTAACTTTATGGCTGTTGTAAGTTTATTAAAACTATAACGACTACCTGTCACTATCATCATTCAACACAAAGGAGTCCACAAAAGCTAAAGTCATAAAAAGCAATTGGGAAAAACAATGATGAGTAACAGAGGATACAGAAGAGTGGACAAAGAAACAAGAACAGTAATTATGGGAAGCCAAACATAAATTGCATGGACCTTGTCAAAAACCAATAGAAACATCCATGCATGATGATAATCATAATTTTCATAATACCAACCCCACCAAAGTAGTGTTGACTTACTGGACATTTTGAAAACAGGCTTTTCAGGATATCCTTCTTGCCCTCGAACATGTGTGGCATGACAAATATCAGTAGTGACATCAGTTCTATGAGGTTGTTCTGCAGTGGTGTTCCTGTCAGCAGAATACGATGTTCAGCCTGAGTGCAAAAAAATGTATTGCATACTACACATTACCATTATCTTACATGCACAAACAATATTATTTAAATCAGCGTAAGTCTCAAGACACGAGAATCTAGTCATTAGACAAGAGTCATACAGCCATGAGATGAGCAGCTCATTGACAACATCAGTGCTGCATACCTGATCTCAGAGATCATATTAGACCAGTTCTGTACTTCTCCATATCTTCCTCTGTTCTGCAGCTAACATGCATCATTTGTGACTTGACATTCCCCACTTCTGGTCCAGGGAGAAAGAATAAAATTTTGTGATGTGCTAGACAGTCATGTGGAGAATGAGCTAAAGAGATGTATGATGCATGCTAACTGCATTCTGGCCATGGTTATTCAAACTGCCTTCTGTTTGGCTTCGCATCCTGGACCCACTGCCAGGAAACCAACATAATCATGCTGACACCTTATATACCTCTGGGTTATGGTACTCTTCTCTACTCAACTGGTATGGTTGTCCATGGTTTGTTTGCCATCATGTCAAGAAATGCAATGAACTGAAGTTACACATCACATGCTATAATATTTCCTGCATATATGTCACAGCCCGTTTCGTTGTATTTACTTCATTTCCTTAATGCCCATTCATCCATCATGCTGTTACAAATGCTGCTGATATTAATTTGGTTTCACTTGTGCCCCAGTATACCAAACATGCAGGGCAAAGGCTTGCTCACTCTGAACCCAAATTTCCCTTTTACATAAGTTACTGCGGGATCTTACTCATTGTTCACTAAGATACTCCTTGCCTTGCTCCCACTCCCTTCAAAGAATGACTGCCAAGCTGTAGCTGTACGCAGCAAACTACAGAGCATATATGTTATTACTGGGCCGTCCACCACAGAGCAGATGTTGATGCATACTGACCAAGCTTGGCAATGCTAAGTCTAGCAATAAAGAATATTCTGAGAACCTTAATACTCACATACCAACAGCAGCCTGATAACAAACTACGCAAGATGCAAATGTAAAATTAAATCTAGGAATTCCATGGCAAAAGTGGCATTCAACAAGAAGAAGACTCTTTTCACCAGCAGAGTGTACTTAAATTTAAAGAAGGAACTAGTAAAATGTTACATTTGGAGCATACCTTTTTATGGTGCTGAAATTTGGAAACTTAAAAAAATAGATCAAATATAGCTTCAAAGTTTTGAAGCGTGGTGCTGGAGAAGGATATAAAAGATCAGCTGATACAATCATGTAAAAAAATGAAGAAGTATTACATAGGGTCAAGAAGAAAGGAACATTCTACATACAGCAAAAAACAAAGGAAGGCTAACTTGAGTGGTCACATCCTGTGTAGGAACTACCTTCTAAAACACATTATTGAAGGAAAGATAGAAGAGATGGGAAGGAGATGTGGAAGACTTATGTAGCTACTGGCTGACCTTAAGGAAGAGAAAAGACACTGGAACTTGAAAGAAGCACGAGATTGCACTCTATGGGGAACTTGCTTTGAAAGAATCTTGAACAGAGATTAGCAGATGGTTCTTAAATTCAGAAGATAAGAGATGTGATATTCAGGATGATGTTACATAACAGGTAGCCGGGGTTATACAAGATGATTGAAAAGTCATACAACCCGAAGCTTGATATGTAGTACTAGCTAGGAATGAGTGTGATGAAGTTGAAATGGGGATACATACATTACAAAAGGCATAGAAGGCACTTCATTTCATAATATGTATACTCAAAAAGGGAAATAATAATACAAAACATTTAGCTTATATGGCACTAGTGAGACTGATACTTGAGTATGGAGTGGTGTGTTGGGACCATATAAAGAAGGTCTGGTAAGCACTTTAAATCGGGTGCAAAAGAGAGCGGTTAAATTCGCAAATAATATAAATGAGTCGGGTTGGAAAACTTTTGGAACCATCTTCAGGAAGTCTCATATTTCACTGTTCAAATTTCAGCGCAACAACTGGCTGTAAACACTCTCCAAATGTGTTGGTAAAATGCTGCCTTCTCACTGATGCACTATTTTTCAAGATTTCGCCAAGATCACTTGTAATGAATAATAGTTAAAATCCCATTGTCACATAACACTTCACTTTGATGTGGTGTTTTACAAAGTAACTACAATACTCACTGTGATGTGGCATGTTGACCAACAGTTAAATGGTCATAAATGATAAAACACATTCAAAACTTTTACGTTGTTTATGTAGTAACAGGTAACATGTTGAATGTGGGCTTGGTTATGTCAGTTGTTTAGTACACCAAATTGTAGAATATACATCCAGAGTTGGATGTCATCTGTTAAGAGGACAGACACTATTGTATGGATGGCTTGTGCTGATGATGTCCTGTGTAATTTGATAGGGTGAATGTTCTTTGTTTTTAGGGATCTAGTTGGAATAAAGTTCTGAAGATGGCATTCTGTTCCATGGTATTTTGATAACTGAGTTTGTAATTCTTTACTGTTTTGCCATCGCTCACTAATACGTCATACCTGAGGTGGCCAAGCATTTAACAGAATGAAATACACAGTAGAATCAGTGAACTTCTTACAAAGGGTTACATTTGTACTCACATTAATTCTTGCAAGATTGTCATATCTCACAGTGGCCATGTTTTTCAGCATGTGCGCTTCATCCAGAACCACATACTGCATACGCAGAACCCTGAACATCTTTCGTTCTTCTGCAGAACTACTCACTATGCTGTACCTGCATCCAAAAGAAGTATTACTGTTATTCCCAGTTTAACACGCTGTGGTGAAGCAATTCTTGGGTTGTAACCTTGATCATATATAGTCAATGCATACATTTTTATTTCCTCATTGTTTTGGAAAGATACATAATGTACAATCTATCAGGTGACATAATATAGTAAATGCAGATAAATTTAGTACATTCATTGCCAAAAATCAATGTTAATTTGGCTTATTACAAGAGCCTTTAACATGCTCATAGTGATGTAAGTTGCCTTACTGCACCTCTCCTTATAACATGAATAGGATCTTCAGTAGCTATATGTTGCTTTGGTGAGAGTTTAAAAATCCCACCTACATATGCTCATGGAGGCCAAAAGTTGAGGAGTCTTAACAGGAGAGGAAAACACAGAAACTGTGAATGAAAGTAATTCTGATACTGATTATAGATTTTATACCAAAACTGAGTCTATCATAATTATTACAAAATGACAATGAAGATGAGAGGAATGGAGCGTGTGGCATGTATGGGGGAGAGATGAGGTGCGGGTGCACTTTGCATTCCAAAACTGACTACCTTGAAAATAGTATAACACCTCACGTTATGCAGATTATCAGTGACCGAAAAGCAACTTACAAAACAACTGAATAATTAAGTCTTCCAGTATGTTATGCCACGTAAAGTAGTTGTTAACTGACATTTCAAGGACTATGGTGCCTTCATGTTCTGGGTTAAGTAGTCAAAGCACATCCAAAAATCAGACAAAAAGCTTTGATGCAATAAATAGCAGCAATCCATAACAATTAGGTACCTGAACAGTACACAAACCCAAACTGGAGAAGTACAAAAACATATTCAACACTCTAGTATTCTGTAAATCTGCAGCAAGAAACATACTTCAGATTTCTTAATTTGAACAGCACCACTGCAGATACCAACACTGTTTACATATAACTCAAGTTATACTATATATATGTACAAAAAAAAACACATACACTATATGCATTGAAAAGAGTTTTCTCATGCACAGGGTGGTTGCATGTTCAAGTGCACAGTCAAGGAAACATTCCAAAATACTGGATAATGGTTCATGTGACATATGAGTGTGTATGAGGCTACACTTGGAACATGCACATTTCACATATTACATGGAGTTTCATCAGAACCTGAAGGTTGTTACACGTAATCACACTCCACTACTGCCTACTAGAGGTAATGTAAAACTTTCATTCTTTTTCCTTCTTTTCTGAAACTTTCACAGCATGATTTTGTTTCAGACAGCACAAAACCTTATGGCCAGGCCTTAAACCATGGCACTTAAAATGAAGTCTGGATTCAGAAGCTTGGGAGTGAATTTGTTAATGTTGTCCCTTTGACTAAGCACCACTTTGTACAGCATGGCATTACAGTGAAGTACATGGTCAGTCTGAATCTCCTGCCCTAGGCATAGTGGTGAGGATGGGAAAGAAAAATCTCTCTCCTTACCAGTAAATAAACCTGTTTTCTAGCCTCCAATGTTAATTTACTGAATATTAAATTATGACTCACAGTAATATCTGGTTTCAATGTATTTTGACAAACAAACACAGAGACTTTTGTCTGCGTACCAATGATACCTGTTTCACTTATGCAAAACGTCCCACATAAAATTTATAGACAGAGTAGCAGTCTCTAATCTCACCATACTGAACATTTGTAGATACACTGCACCAGGGGCAATAAAAATTTTTCTCATTGATTTCTTCCAACCTGCCACACATCAATTTCCATATCTGTAATAGTAATATGAATTTAACTGTCTACTCACGTTGTAAGAATGATGTCAACACCCTCAAGACCACCCTTCATCCAACTAATACGCATGGCCTTGCGATCCTCTGGAGAACCATAGTAACATACAACTTGCAACGAGGGACACCATCTAGTAAACTCAATACTCCAATTCTCTGAAACATAATTACTTTATCCTTATTGTAAATAGTGTTTCATATAATTAAAAATCACTTACAGTAGGTTATTTTGTACAGTGTAAACAGCATATGTAACACCTTCAACTTATTTCCATAAGACACACCAAAAATCTTATTCTAAAGTTTATTGAAGAATGAAGTGTGAATTAAGAATTAACTTTCTATTTTCTATTAACTTGCTAATTTTCATTAATTACTGTTATACCTTCTTCAGTACTGTGAAGGTACATTTTCTTTCAAAAAATTAAGAGTTCTTTGTCACACACTTGTAACTTAGACCCCCTTTCTGGGTAGAAGATTAGTTGGATTGTTACCCACATTAAACACAGAAACTGAAAATGTTTTACGAGTCTTCTCAAGCAGAATAACCTCTTTACCAGTGATGAAGGAATTGTTGACATAAAACTTGTCCTATGGCTAAGAAAGCAACCTTTTTAATGAATTTCATACTTAGTGCTAAACATTATTCTTGTTATAAATAAAAAAAAGCTTCTGATACCCACAGAAATTTCTTCATACAATGCAATATGTTATAAATATGACAGATAAAGTTACATGTGTCTAAGCACCATACCATGAAGGCTCTTAATGAAAAGCAGTGTGTCCAATGTGCAAGCCAGTGTAGGAAATGTAACAGATGCTTGTTAATTTACTTAAAAACAAAACTAAAAGACTGAGAACATGATAGAATATAGGTAAAGGTAAAAGTTCACCCTAGAACAGATTACAAAGTAGAGATATTGCTCTACTCTTTTTTTAACCTCAGCATCAGAGGGGGTGGGCAGTCAAGGCCACACCCCAGCAGGTTTACCCTCAGAAATATATGGACGAATGTAATAGACTTACAATTAGAGGAGCAGATACAAGAATGGAAACTTTTATTTCACATTTAGTCCGCACAAGGTGGCACAAGAGGAGGAGCAGGTGCTGACAGCAGGTTACACCTGTTATCATAAAGTTAAATGATATGGATACACTTCACAATATGACACTTTAGACAATGACCAGGGTGAAAAAAAGTGAAAACATTGCAACAGCACATTTGGATATAGAGCTCTGACAGGATCCTCCAAAAAACTGTCAATACAGACATAAAAGAACAAGATGTATGTGTAACATACATATTAACCCTTTAAACGCCAAGTTAAATCCCATCTGCCATCTGCTGGCATTATTAAGAGCTCACCCTATTCTCCACATTGGCAGGATAAGGGTTAAGATACACATATGCAACTTCAAGGTAATGTGGGACGTGTCATCAAAAATCAATATTGGTCAGTGTCAGCACCACAACTGACTTAAGGAATGTCATACTGATATTCATCCTCCTGCCACATTATCTTCACATGAGTATTCATACTGTTGTGTTGCTACATAACATGAAATAAAACACCACCACAACACAACTTTTTACTGCATATACTAGAATACAAGAAATAATTTTTTTTTTAATTCATCATCTAAAAATGAGAGGTAACCTTACAATCATGCACAAATCTGAACACTGTCTGTATAGGTATTTTCCAGTGTACTGAAGATTAAAAACAGAGGTCATTTAATATGTAACACCGTATTATATTTCGATAAGTATGATGTACATGTGCCCATTCAGGAGATACACATCATATCCTAAACATGTTTTAGCCATCTCTGTGGTCATCTCCAGGAAGAATAACATTTTATCAACACACGATCTATGGTTACATGACCTGAAGAGTGTCTGTACATTACACAGATAAAAATGTCAAAATTTACATAGCTACTGATGAAATTAATGTCCTGCCCTGTGTGTAACTGATATTATTGATACACATTAAATGTTATACTGTGTAATACGTATCAAAACCTCAAGTGAGCATAAGTTTTCTCTCTATCTTCATTTTTAAGTTCCGTATGTTGAACATAATGACTGTGGACTAGTCAGTGTATAGTGTATTTGTATACAATCCACAACAAATAGTCCAACTATATTACTGCACGATTATGATATACCAAATTGTTTGACTAGTAAGTGTGATTCAGCCTTAATCTCCATGACAGCCTCAAAACTGCGACACTGTAACTGGATTTTTGATGTTCGGAACAGCAGAAAGTCATAAGGGGCTAGCTGGCGGAGCAGGGGGATGAGGGGCCACTGCCATATTGTTTTCAGTTAAAAACAGAACAGACAAAGCTGAGTGGAATGACATGTCGCCAGAAAACGAGCCAGTCCTGAGTGCACCACCTGCATGAGGGTCTCCTCCTGACACCTGCCCCCCCCCCCCCCCCCCCCC
>Ga0268261_10003779_pt1 | contig 11202 bp, 4 predicted proteins | sample TergutNc150P1_FD_190353 | JGI IMG/M metagenome (GOLD analysis project Ga0268261, IMG submission 190353) | Nasutitermes corniger P1 segment gut microbial community from laboratory colony in Florida, USA - Nc150 P1 (SPAdes) (version 2) | ecosystem: Host-associated > Arthropoda: Insects > Digestive... | reverse complement strand
GGGGGGGGGGGGGGGGGGGGGGGGGGGGCATATGGCTGTAGACAAGCGTAACCTGGACAGTAAATTGGCTTCAAAATCGGTCCGATTTACGCTACGGAAAAAACCACGTTACCCATTGTATGAGTAGTATCTATTATTAAATCTAACTCATGATGTCAGAAGACTGTACAGTTAAATCGCACGTTCAATTGCTTGCGAATGTTCGCACCAATTATCGTTTTTTAAATTCTTTTTAAGCAGTGAAACACGAAGTCAAAAGATTGGATTTTAGTCGGTATGTTTGCATGATTCTCGTTGAAAACTTTTTTTCAGGTTTAATTTTAATGAATGTTTGTATTGGAAACCAACAAAATTAGTTTTTTTTTTTTTTTAACGAGTACAGCTTTACACTTGACTTGAAACTGAAATCGAAATTGTCACACCGAGCAGGTTGGTGTAGTGTTAATACTCTGGACATGTATTTGGGTGTTTGGTGGTTCGGATCTCGGTCGGGACACTGGTTATACTGACTGACGCTTGTCGTGGATCTTATCAGGCCCTACAGGCAAGTGCTGGTATAACCCCATGATTAGACTACGACCGCATCCTTCCAAATTCTTTCTAGTCCATCATCCATCCATCACTCTTATCATTCGATGCTATGTGGTCCCTCATACTGTCGGTGTCGGTCAGTGACCCATACATGTACAATAAATAGTATTTTCAAAAACATTGTTTATCGCACCAAAACGTGGCCGAAACTGAAATATCTAAAAAAGTACGCTTACAAGGCTGTGGTCTGAACGATAATAGTTTGTCGACTAGAACAAGAATTTGTGTGTTCGCTACTACGTCTTAAGACCACAACGACGCTTACGGTGGGGTAAAGCGGTCGGCGCTTGAGCTGACCATTAATCTCCGTCTAGTGCCGAGGTTAAGAATACGTGGTTCCTTCCTCCATTCTCCCATACATCTTCATATTAGGGACATTAATTAAATACAGGTACAGCTTCGTCTTTTAGGAGTAGTTGCTATATAATAAAATTTTGACGTGACGATTGTCTTCAAATTATACGAAACATTTTTCGGCATAGAGGATATTTAACGAAATGCGATCTAAATTATTTGCGGCTTCAGGTAGTTTTGTTTCATCATTGTATTTGCATGAGCGATAAATGCACATCAAGGTCAGTGACATATGAAAGATGGGGACATTGCATTCTGGAACAAAGCTTATGCATACTCCTTTAATTTGAAGTACACGTGTTTGTTAACAGCGCTGTTAGGGGAACATGACCACCAATAAGAACATCTCGATTGCACATGAATATTGGATATTGGCTGCACCATGTGAGGAAATTAAATTCACAATTGAACTGAAGTCTGCGAGCGAGTAACAGGGTTTTTGGAAACAGATGTGCTCTACAGAGTTCATCGTATGTTGAAAGTTTATTTTATATCGATGCCACACGGCATAGAATAACAGTATTCGGCGTACATGATTATGGATTCAGCGTAGTAGAGAAGTTTACATTTCTTGGTAGAACAGAGTTTTTCGGAGGTACTAATAAATGAAATGGAACTCAGTCCATCGCAGAAGATATGGGGATATGTTTCAGTTGGAAAGAAAAATACGTGTACAGGTGTGACAGCTGTCTAATTCCAGTACATGTTGCTGGCTAAGCAGTTCGCACCGTGGTTTTGTGGGTCATGGCGCCATATTTTCGTGCTGTAAATGGCCATTAATCGTTTCGGAGAAACATATTGCCTCCATCATCATTATTTATGTGCTTCCGTGAAAACTGAGACAATATGTTCCTTCTGAACGTGGCTGCCTACGAACCAGCTTACGCCTTGTCATTAACAGAATCTTTGCCGAATGCGTAACGCTTAATTTGATTTGAGCTGTCAGATATTTAGTGCGACATTAATACGGCCATACTGTCACATCTGACTCCCTGCAACATAAACACATCTGTATTATCATATAAGTCATTGCAACATAAATACAGCCATACTGTCAGATCTAAGTCACTACAACTTAGACACATATGTAATGTCATATCTCACTGTGCCTGAGAGAACCGAATGAACAAAGAATGGTCAAAACTCCTGTTATCTAATATTGCTAGGCGCCCACCTTCTCTTCCCATGGCTCCGTTAAGTTTGACACTTCATGACTGAACACGTGCCACTCTTCACCACTCCGCAGTTTACTTAGTCCGCTGTTCACATTTTTATTTCACTCTTTGCCCGTGTTTCCTTAGGACTTGAGCCCCTTCAAACGAATTTTCTGCTGCTTATTATGCGTCGTGTAAACTGCGCGTCTGAGCTGATCAGGAGCTGCAGTGCCTCTCCAGCCCTTCGGAGTACAGGGATCAGCTACTTTTGCCTCTCGTATTATGTATTTATCGCCCTGTAGTTTGGCTCCAAATGCCTTCGTTATCGTTGCTGCTTTTTAAGCGATCGCGAACTGTTGTGACTGTGCACCGATCGCGAACTGTTGTAACTGTGCACCGATTCCCGGCCGGGGCAAAAGTTTTTTCTCCTGTTCAGAACTTTCATAAAGACTGTGCGGCACAACAAGCCTCCATTCAGTGGGCACATTGTGTAAATACTGTTAGTAAAAAGCCAATATTGACTGATTTCCATTGAATTAAAAAGCATGGAACTCGACTCGCAGCGAATTTGAATAGCGTCGATCTCAGCGCCGCTTGTCGTGACGGAACAGGCCTGAGTAATGCGAGTTGTCACATAAAATTATGTCTTCGTATTTTTAATATTCGCCTGTATTAAGAACAGGTCAGATTTAATTGTAGTAATAGCCTGTTCACTACTTTTACACATAGTCCGCGGCACAATTAAGACATCTGTGGGACAAGGTTCTTATTCCCTGTTGTTAGCAGATCTTATCTTGTGTCATCAGCCATCGTGTTGCAGTTGTTTCAAACTTACTTACTTCCTCACTCCATGGAGCAACGTCCTTCTTGAGAAGCCAACCGGTTTTCAGCTAGTCAAGAAATTCCCCGCATTTTATGGAACCCGAAGATTCATTGCCGCATTCCCAAGTGCCCGCCACCTGTCGCTATCCTAAGCTAGCTCGATCCAGTTCATACCCCAACATCCCACTTCCTGAAGATCCATCTTAATATTATCATCACATCTACTCCTGGGTCTCGCAAGCGGTCTCTTTCGTTCAGGGTTTTCCACCTAAACCCTTCAAATACCTCTCCTCTCATCCATACCCGCTACATGCCCCGCCCATCTAATTCTCCTCGATTTTATCATCCGAGTAATATTGGATGGGTACAGTTCTTTAAGCTCCTCATTATTTTAGTTTTCCCCACTCCCTTGTTACCTCGTCCCTTTTAGGCCCAAATATTCTCCTCAAACCCCTATTCTCAAACACCCTCAGCCTACGTTCCTCAATAGGAGCGATCATGCTTCACACCCATAAAAAACAACAGGCAAAATTATGGTTCAGTATATCTTAATCTTTAGGTTTTTGGATAGCAAGCTGGAAGACAAAAGATTCTGCACCGAATGATAGCCAGCATTCCCTGACTCCAATTTGCTCTTAATTCCTTCCTGAATAGAATTTTGATTTGTTAAGGCTGTTCTCGAATATTTGAACTCCTCCACCCTTTTAAAGGAACCAATATCAGTCTTTATACTGTGACTTCGTTCTGCGTTCTGTTCTCGAGACATGACCATGTACGTGGTACTTAGGTTTATCAGCATTTACTTCGACTCCAATCTCTTTTCTTGCCACTATCAAAGCTTCTGAATTTTTCTTTATAGTATATACACTTCTTCCCAATATATTAACATCATCAGCACAAACCAGAATCTGATGTGTACCATTTTATTTCAAGCCATCATGGTTTACTTGAACCATCCTAATAGCGTACTCTAAAGCAGTTGAAAAGTAATGGCGATACAGTATCTCCTTGTTTCAAACCATTTCTAATAGGAAACATATCAGACAGGTGCTTGCCTACCCGGAATCTGCTATAGGTTTAATTCAGACACATTTTTATTAGCCTTACCATTTTCATGGGATACCAAACTCAATGAGAATACTATACAAGACCTCCCTCATAATTGAATCACAATTTTTCTTGAAGTCCATAAAGAACTGATGCACTGCTTTGTTGTGTTCCTATTTTTACTCAAGTATTTGACGAATGCAGAATATATGATCAGTAGTTGGCCTGTCGTGTTGCGTCGAAATCCACATTGATGATCCCCAATAATTTCCTCTGCGTATGGAGTTAACCTTGACGGCAGGATGTTGGATAATATTCTGTACGTAGTTGGCAAAATTGATATGCCCCTATAATTACTACAGTCTGCGTTATCGCCCTTCATACAGATGGGTAGAATGATCGACTCTTTCCAATCCTCAGGCAATTTTTCCTTATTCCAAATAGAAATAATAATTTTATTGATCTCATGGCGAATTGTTTTACCTCCTGCCTTAATCAGTTCTGCTGTGATTTGATGAGTACCTGGTGATTTAACTTATGAATAACCAACTCAACCTTAAGGGCACTCGGCTCAGGCACTAGCGGTTCTGTTGTGTGTATTTCTGTCTGCCTAACATCTTTAACCCCATGTATGGTCAGTAGCTGAGAGAAATGGCTCCTCTGCGTAGCCAAAAAACTGCGAGAGTCTGCAATCAAATCACCCTTCTCTTCTTTTTCTATATTAGTTCTAGGTTGGTCGCCCTTCTTAAAGTCATTGATGCCCCTTTACTAATGTTTTTGATCTTACTGTTGGTTTCAAGTTCCTTAATTTTAGCTCTCAGATATTCCTTTTTTGTTTTTGAAATGTATTTTAGCTTCACGTCTTACATTGTTTAGATTATCTACATTGCTTTGGCTTGGTTTCTGTACTCACTGATTTTAGCCTGCTTCCTTTGATCTAAAAAACCTAAACATTATTCATCAAACCATGGTTTATGCTGCTCCAGTTCGTACAGACTTAGACTCTCTTTAGATGAGGTTTTGATGTTCTCTTTAATGTGTTCCCAAGCCCTGTTTATGTCCTCTCCATCACTTAAGTTCTTTACAGCTGCAAACCTGCTTGTATTCTCTAACTGATACTGTTTTCTGACCTCCAGCTCATTTAGCTTCCTGAGATTAAATATTTTTTCATCACACCTCTATGCTGCTTGTTTATTACTGAAAATCTTTTCCTAAATTTTGCAACTACCAGATAGTGGTCACTATCACAGTCAGCTCCCTTGAAACTTTGTATATCTAGTATACTAGAATGCCATCTCCCATCTGTCAATATGTGGTCAATCTGGTTGTGAGTCTTCTCATCAGGGGGGGTCCAGATGTACTTAGGAATGTTTCGGCGAAAGAACATCGTGCTTTTCTTCCCGATCCTTATACTAAGCCGATTTTAAATGTGTTTTGAAAAGTAAATTATGGTATCGGTTACTCGACCGTGTGTTGGACGACAAGGATTGATTCTGGTGGGATGGTTGGGATTTTTTCTTCTAACATTCATATGCTGGGTTATGGGTACCACTCCACAAGGGATACAGGCCCATAAAGCATGGCTGTCCGCATTTTCTGATTTCTTTACCCCTAGAACACCAGAATGGTTTCCAAACGCGCCACGCATACTTGACCCATTACCACTGCAACTTACTAACAAAGTGTATACATGCAGTTGGCCTTTTCACTTGCTTCGGGAAAGTTGTTTGTATGCGGTATAAACTGTAACTTCCCTGTGACGTTGATTTGTGCTTATCCAGCGTGGTAAATGTTGGAAGTTCATAAACGAAAGTGAATGATGAACTCCTTTGGTATATTAATTAGCCTACGGCAGGGCCGTCGTAATGCGCTTCTTGGTAAGGGCAAGAGATTTTTGGGGCCAACCCTGCCTCTTGAGTACAAGGGACTCTCGACGGGAGGTAAGGCGGCTAGGACGTGAAGCTGACGACTCGTCTCCAACTTTTGGCAAGTTTAAGAATGCGTAAAAGTACATCATTCCCACACATGCATGCGTGTTTGAATAGGGTCAGTGTATGTATACGAAGACGTGTGATGCAGGTTGCCACGAATGCCCGCTCTGTACATATAGCTGACTGACCGCTTTCTTAATTATTGAGTCGCCCTTATGTTGAAAGTGAGGGTGGATAGCACCTGAAGTACGTGTTGGACTTAGATCCTTTGTTTTTAATAAACTCCCTGAGGATGGCACCTTGGTGCTGAAACTTGTACAGTTTGGCACCTTATGTGAAGTGTGTTTTATTATGTTTTATTGTATTTTAATTTGTATATTTTGTTAACATGTGAAAAGAATGGAACAAAATTTTATTAAACTTTCGAGTTTTTTCTTTTACGGATTTTATTTTATTTTGTTTTGTTTTTATTTTATTTTTATGTTATGTTGCCTGTGCGTTAACACCTTAAGTGATTTTGTACCCCTGTCATCGTATTTCCGTAATACCACTTAAATTTTTATAATACTACTTTGTAGCAATTGGCTTCGTATTTCCTTACAGACAAAAGGAGCCTCTAAAATAATGAGAATGTCTGAAGGGAACGTTAATACCTACTTTTCAGTCTACGGCGATTAGTCGGGAAGTAATGCCCCCCCCCCCTCTTTTTTACGCGTCTTTGCAAAATTGCGAAAAGCTACTTTTTCGGTTGCACGTATTTACATATATTACACACATTTCGTTTTAGGCTGTATACAGTCTTTTTTCTTTGGTGCAACAACGCAGATTGGATGCAGGCCTCCCTGTTTTTCAGGTTTCTGGATCACATACAATTACGCGCGCGCACACGCACAGCCCGTAGGACTCCACTGAACGAGTGATGAGCTCGTCGCTGATGCCGCTACCTACACAACAAACGCAGGAGACTAATGTCCATGCCCTTAGCGGAATTCGAACCAGAGATCCCAGCGATCAAGTGGCTGCAGACCTTAGGCCGCACGGCCACCGGGAGGGACGCATATTTCCATTTCATACATGCATTCGGCAATGGGAGGCGGAGCTATGCTAGAGAACCAATCGCTAAGAGCGTGGAGTGAGAAAGTAGTAACAAGCGCCGTAGACCAATGCAGCGCGAATTTCAAGTAACGTATTTTGCTAATAATAATAAATGAAGATATTTATGGTGTTCTTGTGTCTTTAATGTTTGACAACTACCAAACGATAACAGCTTGTACAGCGTGAATACGGATTGAATTTATAATAATAATGTGGCTGAATATTAAGAATGAATTAACTAAACTTAATAATGGGCGTAACTATTATGAAAACATTAATCAATTAATTAATTCCTTTTTAATTAATTAATTAAAGAAAGAAAACATCTTGGCCACATGTTTTGAATTAAGAACGCTACGTCATGAACAAATGAAGTTACACAAGCAAGTTCTTTTATCTTTAATGACCAGAACCATGTGATTTCGCATTAGGTTGATTATGGCTAATCGCATTTGCCAAATTTCTTGGTCGTTTACTTGCGCGTTTCGTTTCCATTGCTGGTCTTCCACAGGCTAAGCGCTTGGATCCCCGTGTCACTCCATCTGTCCTGCGACACTTAGTAGTTGGCTGAACGCGAATACTTGCATTAGCCTTATGCCCTGTATTTATTCCACCAAGAGTTGCAACGAAACTCTCCCACTGGTTTGCATTCTTGATTGTGCCAACACGACGTAGCAATTTATCAATGGACACTTCAGATGTTCCAAATGCTTGGTGCAATGATTCAAACTTGGCAGTAAAACACTGCACTTTTACATCAACTGCATTTTCACATACAGTGTTGTCATTCTGTGGCACTTCTTCCTCAGTTTCGATTGTTTCAATGTTGCCTTCATCTGAATGAGATCTGACAGAGTCGTTAACGTCAACAGTATTTATTTGAGATGGTTGATCGCCACCATTTCTTAATGGTTGGTAAAATGACAGAGGTTCTGCTTCATCACCAAGTGCCAAAACTGCTACCCTGTGCCTTGCTTCAGCAGTAATCCCAGGTGCATTTAGGGGAAGAAGTGAGAAACATTTCAAAATCCCCGCCTGATGTTTGCAGAACTTCCCATGTTTACCTGCTTCACACATGCAAATACCCACTGAAATGTCAACTTCATATTTTTCATCACTCCTTTCACGTGGTACTAAATACGTGAATGCTGTCACCCTAGTAATATTATCGGTGTTAAGATACTCTGCTTTCTTTAAAAGGGCTTGTAAGAGAAGTCTGGGAGCTACCTCACGACTGTTTGCAAATGATCTTAGTCTACGTACGTAGTATTTCTCCATCACAGTACATATGAAGTCTACTAGGGCCGTCACATTATATGCCTTGCATCTGGAGAGAACTATGTCTTTGTACAGTCGCACTGTAATCTCTGAATAGTTGTTGGTATGATTGCCACACATTTCAGCTCCTCTCCAAGCAATACACCATAACTCTCTCCTTTCCCAGTGACTCTGCAGGTAGGTTCTCCAATTCCCATACTTTTTAGAAGTAGGAGAGTCGCATGCTTCCTTATAGGTAAGTTTTGCCTGTTCTACTGATAAGCTTCTCATAATACTTTGGAACTCCCGCATTAATGTTTTCCTATCACCGAGAGCAACTTTATTTCCCGAATTCCATAACCAGCGCCATACAGCCTGGGCAACATGAAATAAGCAAAGTTTGGATCCACTCTCTGGGAGTGTTGACTTTATGGCATTTTGTTCAGCTAAACTGTCATCAGTAATGAACACTTTAGGATAATGTTGACCTCCAAACAAATTTTCCCCCACAGCTTGTTTTAGCAAATTGAAACTTGTCTCATAATCTGCCTGTCGTCCAGACGTTATAAACACTGCCAATGGCACTGCTCCTGCCCCACACGGTGTTAGCAAAAATGTTATAGCACGGTTCTCGCTGTCACATGACGATGTAATGTCCATAAAGACAATCTTGCTTGCTAGTGGTAGTGAATGAGCTCTTTGCATCATTGGGGTAACAATGACAACCGCAAGTACTGGATCCTCTTCTATAATAACTTTATTTCCATTTTGCTCATAAACTTTTATCCTCTCCTTTAAGAACTGGAAAAGAAAGGAAAAAAAAAGTAACTAAGTTAGATACCATATACGAAGCCACCACCCTTCCCCGACTCCAATAAAGAATTAAATGGCACAATACTAAAAAATAAACCATAAATAATATACATGCATCTAATAGACTGGCTTATTGATTAGCTATTGTTCTGATAGTACAGTTACTGTACCCACCTCACAGGCAGATTTTCCTTCTCTAGGTCCTAGATGCTTTTGGCGCCACTGATCATACCAGAAGCTAACAGTTCTTGGTTTGGGGTTGAGAGCAGAGCTAGCAAAGGTTTTTTTTCTGAAATTCCTTCAGATAGCTCCAAATAATCCTGATGTGCACGTGTTGCTTCCGAAACATTCATTCCACCCACGAAGTACTCGTCAAACTGCTGCTTGACAGCTCTGCTTGGCCTAGTATAATAAAGAGCCTCAGCTGTTCCCAAAGAATGGTTATGCTCCAATGAAACAGTTATAACAGCAGGAAGACCATCCTACATAATACAGAAAAATTGATTATAGTATATACCTAATGTAATCACAAATGGAAAACTGTATAGTATAGTTGAAATGCGTTGAGAACTTTAATTAAGGACGTTGCACACCTTGGGCACTTAATCTAGATAATTTTTTGTATTTTTTATACTAATAGGGAACAAGGTAAATAATTAAACCCAAAACTGCATGTGCGACGGGTAGCAAAGGAAAAAAAATTATATCACTAAATAAAAAAGAATTGCTTCACACCTAGATTTATTTTGCGTAAAAATACAGCAGTAAATAAGAACGGACTGTTATCTTGCACTAACTGTTTCTGTTAACCTTATAGTAAGGGCACTTAGCCACGAAAAGTGTTAATCATGCCTACCTTTAAATATTTATCCTTGGCTCTGGTGTTAGCGGTTGTCGGTTTAATCTTAACCGATAATTTCGCCTTACAGACTGTATTCTTGCTTCGTTTGCTACTGTGGACAGCTTTACTGAAGTTTGAATGTTGACAAACATAATCCTTCCTGAATGTAGCTCTGCTGCATGAGGGGAACGTATTTCGTACGATCCAGGCCGAGTTCGATTTCAATTGAAAATCCTGAAGCCAATCTTGCCAATCCTTCTCATTTTTCACAGGGGCTCTAATCACAGTTTTCCCATTACTACACTCTACTATTTGCCCACCTATTTCTTGGATATTGCATTCCATTTCCTAATTTCACTGCAAGTTTCTATTGTTCGTTACTGTAAATACTTGTAATCAGCGAAGTGTTGTCTCAGCTGCTCTGCCAAAGACTAAGCAGGACTGAATGATTGCATCACGCGATGACATCATGTCCGCGTGGTGTCTATCGCGCTTCTTAATGCAGCCTTCCTGTACGCTTGATTGGTTCTCGAGCGTAGCTCCGCCTCCCATTGCCGAATGCATGTATGAAATGGAAATATGCCACCGGGGGACCGGCCCTGTGTACAATTGCCGTAGGCCTACTTTGAGCCATCCATAGTATCCAGAATAACAAGGCCTCAAGAAACCGTAGCTCTTGCTGTAACACAGCCTAGACACTGGAACGCACGCCTTCTGTTAGCTGCAATCGTATTTAAAAGCTGCGGCTCTTACCGTGCAGTCAACACTCTCCGTTTATCTGTTAAAAGGCATTCGATTGATACTGTACAGAGAATTGACCGCTGTACTATAAACCATACAATACTCTTGCATGTCCTCTGTGGGCAGAATGTAAAATTTAGGATATTACATCCGGTGATACATAAATTAAATGGTTAAGTACATAAAAATATACGTATATGCATAGAAGTATAATGCGGTGCTTCTCATTTGTGTTCACCATTCATCGCAGTGTAACCAAGGTCATCTAACACTTCATGGGATACAGGCGTGTCAGCAAGACAAATTGATAACACAGCCACTTCATAGGGATCCGACACAAAACACCAGAAACTGAGCTCCTGCCCTCATACCAAGGGTGCGTACTGTGTGCAATAAACAGAGATCGGAAGGGGCAATCAGGTCTCTAAAACAGGCGCCAGTCGCCCTTTCCCCAGTTAGGGGCAGATATCTGGAGACGGTATTTCCGTCTCGATCACTTAAAAAATGCACTTTTGTGTGCTTCGAGTCGCAGTTGGAGCGAAACAGAGGGAGCGAG
>Ga0268261_10003778_pt1 | contig 11202 bp, 6 predicted proteins | sample TergutNc150P1_FD_190353 | JGI IMG/M metagenome (GOLD analysis project Ga0268261, IMG submission 190353) | Nasutitermes corniger P1 segment gut microbial community from laboratory colony in Florida, USA - Nc150 P1 (SPAdes) (version 2) | ecosystem: Host-associated > Arthropoda: Insects > Digestive... | reverse complement strand
CTTTTTTTTTTTTTTTTTTTTTACCCTGCTGCTTGATTCAGAAAACCCAGGTTCTCAACTCTGAATTTTTTCCTAAATCTCCTTTCAGTTTTTGTTGGTATTTGAACTGTTTAGAAATATTAACTCAATCCACATGTCCAAAATAGGCACACCCATGGTCGGTATACCTTGAATGAACATAGCAGTGGTGAGGGGAGACAAGTCCTTGGGCTCTTCAGAGAGGTTGGTTAGAGGTCTGGAGTTGATTACAGCTTCAGTGTGGCAGAGAATTGTCTGTAAGTCTTCATACTGGAGGGAAGATCTTCCTAAGAGTCTTCTCAACAATTTTTTTACCATCTGAATTACTCACTCCCACCGTCCACCCCACCAGGCAGCCACAGGTGGTGGGATGTATTTCCAATGAATTCTCAAAACGGAGGCCTCTTGGGTAATCTTGGTCCAGTCAAGGGATTTCAACAGGTTTTCAGCTCCAAAAAAGTTGGTCCCACTTTCACTGTAAATTACTTTAGGTTGACCCTGTCTCGCTATAAACCTTTTCAGCCCCAACATGAAACCATTAGTGGAGAGGCTGTGATTAATTTGAAGTGCACTGCATGATACACAGCACATGTGCACAGCATAATCTACATCTTTTCCCCCTCCTTCAAGTACAGAGATCCGGTCAAATCCACTTCATTTACCTCGAAAACCAAGGTATCTCGGACCCTTTCCCCTGATAATGGCGTAGGAATTGGGTCAATCCCCTTTGCTGCACATCTTTGCCTTTGTACACACTTCGCTATCACTCCTCGTGCCATTTTCTTCCCCCTTAGAATCCAGAAAAGTTAATTTTAAATATATATACTGAACTTTCCCTTACAAAGACTGGAACAGGAATTGATGTATATAAGTAAAAGAAAGGGGCTGATACTCGCCTGTAAATTTGATAATGTTTGTCAGTTCCCAGCATAAAAGATTGTACAATAAAATTCTTAGTTGGATTATACCAGTTGTTGTTACACACCATAATACATATGATCACAAATGACCACTAAAGAAAGGTTTTGGAGTGGAGATTGTGTGTTGCAGAAACGAAGAGTTCTGTGGCATATTCATCTGCTGAGGTGGGGTTTCCAAAAAAAATATCTGGACAGGCATAAACTACAAATAGTCATATATAATTTAAAGCTTGCACAGCAACTAAATTAAGTAAAATATTCTTGGGCTAGCAACCACGTCAGATGGTTGAATGGCGAGTAAACTAACGTTGCAAGGGCTGTCTCTTTCCCCATCATCAGGGAACTGACGAACTCTGAAATCTGTCCACGTCGTGATATACCTGCCTGTTTCAGCTGGTGGCATGACAAGAGTTTTGGTGGGTGGAGTCAAGTACCTGCTGTGCTTGGTACTCCTCCTATATTAATTAACATTTTGGTTACAGGTGACCTGATTCAGCTGCTAGCCTGAGAATGTTTTATTGTACACATAATCAGTCTTGAAACTGCTTGTTGATCTAACAGTCTTCCTTAGTACTTTTGATGCATGGTCCCTGGGAGTAGTTAAATCCAGTTTTTTTAAGTAATATTCTGTCATATGATGGTTTACAGTAAAATGGTAATACAGTCTCATCTTCACTAGGATTGGACCTAAATCTGTTTTATATGCAGGCACTTAACATACGTTGGTGGTATTTGATGTTCCTTGAGGTGGTGAAAAGAGTATTGTCATCTGGGTTATAACACCATGTAGTTCATATGGCCCATGATACCTGTTACTCTGCAGTCTTATCACTTTTACAAAAAACACATAGTATCATTACACACAAGAGTACAGTCTCAAGGAATATTTTGTGTCGCTAGAGAATGTTTACATTTGTTTTTGAGTATGGAGCACATCCTTCCCCTGCTAGACTACTTACAAAAATACATGAAAAACATACCATAAAAAACTCCATATACAAATGTTATTCCTGGTGATGAACACATGATTTTCAAAACATGTAGAAGACATGAAGAATTGAATTAAAACATTAATTTAAAAAATGTGCATTTTGTTGGTTAACATTACATAATTGGTTTTTAAGTATTTACAAGTCTCAGGTTTATTTTCTATACATGATAGTAAATTTTTTAATCAGGTGGAAATAAACAGTGCCTTCAAAAGAAGGAATTTAAATTTGATAATAAATAATCGTTAATTTTGTTAAAGCTCACATAATACTGAAAATCAATTGATTGTTGATAGCAGGTTCTTATTTCATTAGAAAAGTAACATTTTTAACATGTTGCTTTTCTGCCACATATGCGTGCTGGCATCCAAGTGGCCAGCGTTAATATGATAAGCGAGCCAACAGAAACTTACAGGCAATAGAAGTCAGATAAAATAATGGCTTATATTATCTCATTTTATGCATGTGCCGTAGATTTGCAGGAATGTTGCCTCACTTCCCAGGTGGTTTACAAATTGCCATCGTCATCATCACCACCACTGCCGCTGCCACCGCAGCCACAGCCATACCACCCATTCTGGTATTAGGTGTATGGTGATCAGTTACATACGTTACAAAATAGAATGCATTTATCATTTCAGAGTCATTCCAAACTTTTTATTTTTCCTTTTGGTCTATATTTTAAGACCATTTTTAGATTCCTGTTGGAGCTCATCCTGTAACTCTGTTATCCGTGCATTTTATAATTATCTCATAATTTCTGCATTTCGTTTTTCATGTGAGAGGTTGTATTCCGCAGTTCTCACGAAACAAATTTGTGGTGTTGTCACTTATTTCAAAACAGTTCTTCTGACTCTTCATAATGCACTACTATAAAATAATGTTGGTCTACCAAATATGTTGTAACTTTGTATTCTTGTGTGCCTGGAAACTAATGATAATTTGAAGATCTGATGAGCATTTCCTAATAATTTATTAAAATTTACAAACTGTATATTTCAATCCTTTCTCTTTTTTTTCCTTTTCTTTTCATGGGACATTCTTCAAATGAAAACCGAAAAAATTGTATAAAATTTGTAATATGAAACAGCCTCTCATAACTTCATGTTTATGAACAGTGAAAGGTACAATGATGTGCTTCAGAATCAGCTTATGGAAGCAATTCGAAGAAAACACTAAGTTATGTTGTCTTCTAGTGTGAGTCTGCAGTGTGATAATGCTTGACATCATACTGGCCATCATACCATGAAAGAGATTTGGGATTTAAATTTGGACATATTATGCCATCTACCATATTTACCAGATTTGGCACCCAGAGTGTTCCTTGTTTGGCCCCTAAAAGATCACTTCAGATCTGATGAGGGCTGGGTGGTACAGCAATCAAAAGACTTCGTCCCCTGAGGAATTTACGCCTTAGTGGAATGTTGGAGGGGGCATGTGGAACATTATGGGGACTATATTGAAGATTATTTTTGTTGTACTTTATCTGTTTTTGCTATAAATCACTTGATATAATTTTTCCAGTTTTCATGGAATGACCCCTATACATTCCAAATAACTGAAGTTATGAATTTCTTCCAGTAATATACCATTAATGCATATCTTTTGTCTAGTATGTCCTTGTTTGTAAATTCAACTTCTAGTATTCCATTGTCCACAGCACCACGAATACCTACACAGGAGGATATCCTGCTGATCAATTCAACATCAGTGACCTTGTTCCTGGAGGCATGGCCTAGTGGAGGTTGTCCACTCCAATACTTCATTGCAGAATATCGTTCTCAAGGCCAGAAAACATGGACACTAGTTTCTAACAACATTCAGCAGGAGGAACTAGTGATACCTGATCTTATTCCAGCTACGTGGTACAGAGTGCGTGTTGCAGCACACAGTGATGCTGGATCGAATGTTCAGGAATTTGTATTTGCCACAAAGACAAGAACAGGAGGTAGGTATCAGTGCAGCAGATAAATTGGGACAGTAATCATGAAAATGTAAATGTAACATGGTTTGTTATTGGAACATTTATACAACATTGGGAATCCATATTTGACTGAAAATACAATGGAATGTAGAAAGAGGGTTTCCATTTATTGTCAAAATATATTTAAAGTAATTTTTTCCTATATTGGCAATGGCAAGTAATTCGATTGAAAACAAATTAAAGTCTTAGAAGATTGAAAATAAAACACTGTTAAAGTTCTTTTCAGTGCAGTGTTTCCTGATGTCTGAAACAAAACTGATTAGTTTGAAGGCTTCCTAGCTTCGCCTGCTTGTCCTTCTGATAAGAGTAATATTATGACAAAAATGAGTATGCAGCATTGGTGGCATCATACTGACAGGGAAAATCTTAAGTACTCAGGATAAAGCCTGTCCCATTGCCACTTTATGCATCACAAATCATACCAGGACTGGCCATGGATTGAATCTGGCTGTCAGCAGTGAGAGGTTGGCAGTTACTGCCTGAGCCATGGCATAGCTTTGAAGTCTGAAGTCCATCTAGATTATGTACAAAAATTCAGTCCCTACCGTAAAACTAAATCCATGTCTCTTATAAACACTAGCTTGTTAATACCGTTTAAGGAGATACTGTAATCAGTTTTCACTGAGAAATAAATAGACTGTGTTGCAAAATGCAAAGTTTCTCATTACTACACGTTTTCCACTAGATTTTAAATGGTTAAGGTAATATAATTGTAACATGCAATACTATTTATTAATTTGTTACCTTCCATGAAAATAAAATTGTTTCAGAGACTGTTCTCTCAGAAATGGTACCAGATACATCTGAACAGCAGGGCACATTTTATGCACACCTGAATGTCATCATCCCCATCATATCAGGAATCATCTGCACTATTGCAGCATCCATCTGTGTGTGTATCATCATTCACAGAAGGTACCTTAGATAGGTTCTTGTAAGATGTGTGATGCAATCTTCTGGGTTGTGACATTTTTGTGATCTAGTAGAATTGTAGTGTTTTATGCTCAGGAACTTTGGGGGAATTCCATTTGATTTCTATCATCCCAGTATAATTTTACAAATAAAGAGTTGAAAACTATGCAGTCTGGAAGATGATCTGTTCATTATGTAGTTACCTTCTTTGCACAAGACACACATTAGGGATGGATAGACTGACGATCCATATAAGTGAGCCATAAAACGGTCATGGCCAATGTTTAGTTGAAAGTTTGCTACTGCATCACCTCTTGGGAAATTAGGAACTATATTTTTGTTCTCAGCCATTTTCTTCCTGGGTTTGTGCTGGCTTCCAGTGGCATATCTTGAAAGGTCTTTTTAGTCTTGTAGGTATATAGCAATATTTCAGAGGATCAAATGATGTAATTGTGTTGTGAACGTGATTGTTAAAGTGATGAAATATTGGTGTCTACTTGGGTTGTTTTATATTTTGATTGTATGTACACCATGTTATGTAGGTAGTGATGAAAAGGTAACAGAAAGTGTGGCAGGGAAAACAAGACAGTGTAAAAAATGACAGATTATGTAAACACTTAGGTCTGTCTGTAAAGTTGCTAGGTACACTAAGATGACCCTTAGGTATAACATTCTAATATTCAGAAAATTCTAATGTCTACCAGGCCTATGGTCCTGACAGTGTCAAATATTGTTACTTCCACTGCACTTTGAATCCTTAGTGACACTGCTCTGAGAACATCAAATCTTGTTGTGATGATATTTCTGTGCTATATTTGTAGGGAGATGGAAAAGCTCTTAGTACTTCAGCATTCAGTAGTGTTTTCACCTGCCACTATTGTACTTAGCAGTGGACCATTTAAATGCCACATTATCAGCCATTTATGAGCTATTACTTGTATTGTCTTCTTCATGCATCTAATCTACATACTGGCTGAGATATTAACAGCTCAGGTAGTTGATACTAAAACTTGAATGATACACATTCTCTTCTAGAAAATACTCCATATAGGAATTTTGCAGTTACTGTGAAGTGTGGCGTTTTGATCCGCATTGTCATATGAATTTGGTTAAAGACCAGTGGGCATTGTTATTAAATTTCTGTTCTGTAAAATATGAACAAGACTAAGAACATTTATGCTTTCTTTTTATAAAGTCTTTCTAAATAGGTCTACTGTAAGTTTATATCAAGTAATTGATGTGTATCTTCATAAGCTTTTTATTTCATACAGATGTTTCTTATAAAATAAAATTAAAGCCTATAAATTCTTGTATCTTAAAATTATCCCTTTACACTGAATAAAATAGAAACATTTCTTGCATGATCCAGGCATTATGCAGGCTATAAACAAGGTGACCCAGGATATGGGGCAAAATCCCTGGCTGAACTTGAAAACCAGCGCAATAATGATCAGCAAGGGGGGAATCATGGCCAGTCAGGGCAGCTATATTCACCTTCTCCTGCCAGGAAGGGAGACTCATCACTCAGTGGACAGAAGGGTAGTGACACTTCAGGTACAAGCAGCCCTATTACATCTGGTTTAACAGTCAAGTGTTCCACATTGTTTCCTTGCTGTTTATGTGTTCCATATGATTCTTAGAATAAACATGGATTGTTCCCGTATGCACCATTAACCATTTGGTTTTTGAAATGGAGATGAAGGGTGCTGTCTGGAATAATAAACTAAACTTTTGAATAAAATTTCTAGTAATTTCTTGCTTAAAAGGGTAAGATGTCAAATACATACTAGTATGTATAATTATTTGGACTGAAGTAGCCCAGTATACACAGTCAGACCAGCCATGTGATTTAAAGAAAGATTCTAGAAGTTAAAAGAAAGATAATTAGCAGGAAGTGGGAACCTGGGACTTCTCTAAATATGAAGCTGGAGCACTCTGTCTTTAGCCACAATATTTGAAGGTTCTTCTCCAAAAGTTAGTAGCTGTTTGGCTAATCAAAAGAAATTCCATCCAAAAGTTTTATTACTGCTCCACCAGATCCTATTTTGAACTAGTTTAACTCTGTATTATTAATTTTTTAAGTTTATTTTATGAATGTGAAGATCTCAGACTCTGTAGAATCAATATTAGGGCAATTGGTGACTTAGACTAATGAAATGGAAAGCATTTGGAAGGAAGTGGTTGTGGCCTCTTTGGGGTACAGTGCCAGCATTTACCTGGAAAAAATGGTGAAAATTACAGAAAACAAGTCAGTCCTTCTGGTATTGAACTGGGCATTTCCCAAATACAAATGTAGAGAACTGCCACAACACCAACCTGCTCAATTGTGTTATCAATGCTATAAAAAAAACCTTAATCATTATAGTAAAATTTAGACTATTTGAATCCAATAGCAAATTACTGTTAAGACGGTCTGTAAAGTAGCTCATCATATGAAAAATGATATACAAAATATCAATTAAATTTGGAAACAACTTTCATTTCTCTCTTCACTTATTTTGTTCCTTTTGCTACTTCTTATGACTTCCTGAACACAGATGCTGTGTCTAAAATACTTGGACAAATTTCAGGAGTGAGTTCCCCACACCAAAACAAGGAAAAACGTTCATATAAAAATATGTCCTTTCGTGATACAGACCAGCAACTTTTTGACCTCAAACCTTTGGGTTTTTATCTGTGGGGGTCACTTAAAAACCCTAGTGTATTCAGCTCCAATTGAAAATGGAGAGACACTTAACCAACGTATTTTTATGCTTGTCAAATCACAACAACACCGGTACCTTCAGACAGGTGCAGCAGTCCATGATCAGGCTAAACATAAAGACCAATTTCTGTTTAACTCACAAGTACATAAAAACAATACACGGGAAACTTCCAGTTTGTACCTACGTACAGCAAATTTGGCAATATATCAAAAGGGTGTTTATTACTCAGGAATTAAGATCACAGTCATCTACCTACAGCCATTAAAGATTTGTCTGGTGATAAGAATAAATTCAAACTAGCTCTAAAAAGATGTCTCTTACATAATTCCTTTTATAGTCTGGAGGAATATTTTAATACATAATTAACTCTGATATTAATTTTATTCATATTGTTACTTATGCTTATCCTAATCATAGTACTTATAATTGTTAACATAACTATCCTATGACACTACAATAAGGCGCAACTTATGCTGAATGTACACTTGCTTTTTTTATAATGCTAAATGTATACATGACTAGTTCCACATCTGTATAAGATCAGTGGAATGTAAAATAAATTAAATTAAATCAAATGTCCATGCATGCATTTATTCAGGCAGAAGACATTTTGAGCATTTGTTGGGGATTTTGTGACTTTATAAACAATAATAACTCAACAGTAATTAAACTGGGATTGTGTACTGAAAATGTATTATGCCAGGTATGAACAAAATATTATATAGTTAAGGTATTTATTGTTGAATGTAATATTCACATAAAACTCAAAAATCACTCATTTCCAAATGTATTTTTATATGAGCTATTCTTGATTTTGATGTGAAGAACTCACTCTGCATACATTGCAATAACTGCTGCTTTAATAAGGTTTGTTAGCGTTGATAACATCGTTTAAAAAAGTAGAAATGTGCACTATGCTTCCAGCATGTGAATGATGATGTAAGCAGTCAATGCAGTGAGATGTTAAGGAGCATGAGAATTACAAAATCAGGAAGACTGGAACCATACTTAAAAGAACTGTAAATGTGGGTAACAATAGAGTTCTCTGTTAAAGATTACTTATGATAAAAACAAGCTGTTCTCTCCTACACACTATAATAGGTGGATTGGTGAAGAGTGGCTTATATGATAGTTTTCCATTTCTGATCACTCAACGTTTCCTGTTCTCATACCTATGCATCACCTAGTCATGTGTTGGGAATGTGTACTGCTACATTCACCATTTGTTTGTCTGTATGAATTTTGATCAGTACAAGGCACAGTATTTTTGAAGTGAAAACCAGTAGCTAGAGCTTGTTGCACTTCAGTGTTGTAAATATGGTATTGCATGTGACACAGAGAGTGTAGAATCATGGGCAGTCACATTATGATTCCAAGTGGTAGATTTTATACATGAGTGGAAAAAATAAGAAGAGGCTCTGAAACCAAGAAATGGACAAATTATTTTCACAAATTCTGCTCCATTCTTTGGTATTTGATTTAATTAACTGAATTGCTGGAACCAGTTAGTGAGTACTAAGACACATTTGTGCCAATCCTGGTGGCTGTGCTGTCTAAAGCATAGGTATGCAGCCTCTCAATTTCTGGTATTGCATATCCAAATCCTGCTGAGGACATGAATACTGATCTGTTATGTTTGTTTTGTGTTGTGTAAGTAGCGGCCTCTGCAACAAGCTAGTCACTTGTGCAGAGGAGGTCAACCATTCGTGTGTATCATAGTTGTGTATGATCTAGCAACCACAGAGGAGGCAGCTTGGGTTTGATTTTGAATGTAATGCCACCAAAAAAAAAAAAAAAATATATATATATATATATATATATATATTTATATTTGTTTATTTTATTGTCATCGGTCATACAGTGCACAAGTTGAACAGAATTTTGTGAAAATATGTTGTTGGTTTCCTGGTGTTTTGAAATCCCTGTTTTCCATGTGTTATTACATCAGTCTTGTGATTTGCCATCATTATTATTGTGATTATGATTATTGCTATTTCATAAAATACAAGTTATAAATGATTTTAAAATTTCATATAAGGTATTAGATTAATTATGGAAATGAATCTATTCATGCTCATTATTATTTAGGTGTAAATAAGTGAGTCCATTCACAAAAACTTACCTTACATTACAGTGATTAGGTTTCAGGGCAGGATATGGAGGCTAGCATTTGAATCACAGATGTGGGACACAGAGCAACATTGAAATACATAGCTGTTTTTCCTCCTCCCCAAATCAGTAGATAATAAGTAATATAGATTTAAAGACTGGCATTGTAATTGTGATCATTTCGGTTATTGCGCCAAAAATGGACTCATTGTTATTCTACCAATTAACATTGTAATACCATATATAAACAGAAAAGACACAACAAACAAACAAAAAAAAAGTAATTTTTGGAGAGTGAGATTTAGGTAATACATGGTGCATTAGACAGAAATGAAACACGTGTACAGAGTATTGAGTTTGTCTTGGAAGAGAAGAAAGGTAGTATTAATTATGTGTAACATGTAGCACCAACATTTTCTACACTGATCATGAAAATGTGATGACCAAAACAGGTCAGGACTACGAGATCTGTCCATATGCAACATTCAGCCTGCCTGGTGGCACCAACAGCACTCAGACAATGGACTACTCAATGCAATTCCAGACATTCAGTCAGCAGGAATGTTATGCAGGGCAACCACGGCCTAGTACTTCAGGATATGGTGGCAGCAAGTCCAACAAGGATTACTACTCAAGAGTTCGAGCAAAGTCCAGCAGCACATCACGTACACCAACTGATTGCAAGGTTACAAGGACATCTAAGAGCCCTCCAGATGGGCTAAGCCTTGGTAAGTCAGAGTAGCAACACAGCAGTTAGTTACACATTTGTCTTGATTGCATTTATGTTCAGGAAACTTAAAATATAATAGCATTATCATAAAACCTTTGAACATCTGATTGAAGTATTAATAAGAGGACATTTTTACATTAAATATGTTATAATTTTCTTATAATGTGTCCAGTCATTGGGATAAATGACTGTAGTGTTTCCCCCTTCACAATACTTTGGCAATATTTGTACTGATGTTGCTCTTTGCATTAAAAAATTCTCTCATCTGTCCTAAGTCATAATAAGAATAAAAATTGTATTTATGGAGTGTCTTAATAGGAAATGCCATTGCCTTTGAAAGACACATTCCTTTGTTTCTGGATTTTACCAGTAAAAGTAATTCCCTTTTATACTTCAGTGGTCTGTCCCATACTTCTTGAATATCACATTTTTTATATGTCAGTGTGATGAATATTCTGATTAATATGAGAAGCTTTTGCATTGTAGATTGTAATTTGAATTAAATTCCCGCCACTTACCTTTATATTTTTATCACTCACTTTCTCTCTGTTTTTACTTCCTTGTTGTCAACAATATTCATAGTATGTATTTGTGTTTGTATTTATTTATTCCGTCCAATCATCATACACCTGATAGCAGACTCGTCATTCATGATACCCTTCAGACAGGTAACCCTCTTTACAGAGCCAGCACACACAATATATAGAGATAAATTCATAAAATTCTTATATACATTATAAAATCAATTTTCCACACATATCAGAATCAAATGCTAAGCGGATACAAATTCTTCCACCGAGTAAAAAGACTGAAGGAGAAGGAATTTCTTTAATTT
>Ga0268261_10003777_pt1 | contig 11203 bp, 14 predicted proteins | sample TergutNc150P1_FD_190353 | JGI IMG/M metagenome (GOLD analysis project Ga0268261, IMG submission 190353) | Nasutitermes corniger P1 segment gut microbial community from laboratory colony in Florida, USA - Nc150 P1 (SPAdes) (version 2) | ecosystem: Host-associated > Arthropoda: Insects >... | reverse complement strand
GGGGGGGGGGGGGAATGCATCTCTTATACGCGGAGCCAATTCCCTATTAAAAACGGTCCGTTTCTCACATCTTGCTCCCTATAGCTTAGTTGTGACGTCATTCCAATGTATTTCTTATGGGCGACATCCTCGCTTTTGCGACTCGCTAAAATCAGCCCGTTTTTCACATATGGGATTCTCGCGTGTCGTTCGGCGAGTCTGGACAACTTAGTTCCCTTCGCTCTCTCACTCTAGCTCGTGCCCTGCAGGCCAACCAGCTAGCGCAGTTGCCTACCAGCCAGCTAACCAGCTACTCGTCTTGTTTTCTTGCTCTCATCTACCAGCTAGCCTTGCTCGCTCCCTGCCATCCAAGATCAACACCCGTTTGCTCTCGAACCTTAAAACCCACATTCGGATCCTCTTAGCTCGTCTGATCCGGCCTCGTTCTATCCGCCATCAGGTCCTACTTCTAGCTTACTATCCCGCCTTGGTCCATTCCGTCTCGTCTCTCTCACTCTATTATTAAATAATAATAATAATAATAATAATAATAATAATAATAATAATAATCCCCCTCAAGAAGTGATCAGACCTGCGGTCGGACCAAAAATGACTCTGCCATGTTTGAATAGTGGGTGTTATACCGCGACTTTTACCCCCCACTACCACTACCACCGTTGCCTACGTCATACCACGATACATGTAACGTGTTGTATATATCATATTATATATTTTTTTCCAAGTCCCAACATTTTCTTAACGCGCATGCGCTAAATGAACGAAAAAAATAATGATTCTCTTTTAATAATTGTTTCCTGAAACGCGATTCTTTTCTCTAATATAATAATTTTAACGTTGTAACACCGGAATCCCAACATCTTCTTCTAGCAGCATTGTACAAAAAATTAAGAGAGAAAATGCGAAATATGGCAAAGCGTATCAACCAAAACAACTATAGAAAGGAACAAGAATCAACGAGCCAAAAAAGGCAAACATCGATGGTTCCGTTCCCTCCTTTCGCTGTAGTCATTGATACGCTCTGGCATATTTCGCGTTTTCTCTTTCAATTTTTTAACTGTTATATATACATGGCACAGAAACGTAATATAGAAACTATACATGGAACGACTTTATTTCTTCGGTACATATGTTATATGTTACGATGGTACGCTGTGAGGTACGTTTCGCAAAAGAAGTATCTGATTCCCCAAACCTCTCTCTTGGTTGTGACAAACATAAAGAACTTATAACCCATCTCGATTCTCGATGTTTTATTATTTCTATCGTTTTATACTTGCCACAACAACCAAGTATTATAGATGACTTTTTTTTTTAAATCGTGCCTACATATGTTATACATATACATATGTTATGATGGTACGCTGTGAGGTACGTTTCGCAAAAGAAATAACTGATTCATCAGATCTCTCTTGGTTGTAACAAGAAAAAAAAACTCACACCAGAGATGGTGGCGAAGCGTGCGTACAGTCTATACAGACAACATATAAATTAAAAAAAGTGTCTGTAACGAAACATTAACTGAATAACAAGACTTCTCAGCTATAATATATCTTTTGTCAGTACATTTGGAAAAAAGTGCAATTTTTGGTTTTAAACGAGAAACCAAGCACACGGCACAGAGACTTGGTAATGAAATTATAATAAACGTCCACATCTCCTCGGTCAGAGAGAACTGTAGAAAAGGAAAAATAAAATAAATGCCATCATTTTATTCCACTCACATTTTGCTTCAAGAGTTCTTGACTTGAAAGTGTAACGTGTGTGTTAGATATTACGTGTTGACGTAACGTGTGTGTTAGATATTACGTGTTGACGTAACGTGTGTGTTAGATATTACGTGTTGACGTAACGTGTATCGAGAACATTTTTATGAAACGAATAGAATTTCATTTTCTTCTTCAGAAACTCTTATGAAACTTATGACCCGCTCTCGTGGTATGTGAATCGCAGAAGTCAGAAGCAGCATCAACATCAACATCGGTAGCGAGACCAGTAGTCTTACCGTTCAATTCATTTCTGATTACTACCAGTGTTAGGAAGAGAAAGGGACGCATAGAACGATAGGAGACGAAGCGCCAGTGACAGCGACAGCGGAACTCGGGAGATGATAATGACTCGAGTAAGACGATAAGAAGACTCAACAACAGTGAAATCATCGCGACTAATGTCTGGTCCTGCGCAAGAGATTCATTTCGAGCGATATCAAAAGGCACACGAATGTGACTCGTTCTCGTCTCCTCGATCCAGAAGAGGGAATAAAAAGATCACAAGCCATGTATGACGATAGGTGTTTATTCCTTTTTATTTCAAGTGCGACACTTCTTCAACTATAACATCATATCTTTTGATGTTTGAACTTGCATTAAAAGTTATTTTATAAGTTCGAATAAATGAAATATTTGTTTGCGCACAAAAAAAGGCATTGCCATCCGTGTCGCGGAATAAGAAGTCTGAAACGCACATTGAGAATCGAGATGGGTTATAAGTTCTTGTTAGTATTTTATATTTGTTACAACCAAGAGAGTTCTGGGGACTCAGTTATTCTTTTTGCGAAACGTACCTCACTGCGTACCATCGTAACGTATGTATGCGTATGACATATGTAGGTACGATTCGGGAAAAAAATGTCTCTGGCCATCCATACTGTATGGCTGTTGTATTATTAAAAAATAATAAAACATTGAGAATCGAAATAGTTGTGAATCCTATATTTGTCACAACCAAGAGAGATTCATATAACTTGGTCGTTGTAGCAAGTATAAAATAATAAAGTATTTAGAAGAACGACGCGCGGTACCAAGACCAGTAGCCTCACCGTCCCATCACAAATAGTGTCGGTCGTCTTCATATTTTTATTAATTCGCTCCATTACAAATACGGTATATGAAGACTGCCGTTACCCCCCCCACCAGCATCGCTGTTGTCGTGGTCTTTTGAACTCTTGACTCTTTTTTAATCTTTTTATTATTTATAGGAAGTAAATTTTTTTCTACAACCAAGTCATCTGGTAATAAAAAGACTAAATATTTTACAGAATCATACCTTTTTTGTAACAGTAAGTCAATGAAAATTATGTTCGATAGTTTTACTATTTTTATACTTGCCACAGCACCCAAGTAATATGGAAGACTTAGTTCTTTCCCGAATCGTACCTGCATATGTTATACATATATATAAGTTACGATGATACGCTGTTGAGGTAGGTCTCGCAACAGACCACAAAAACAACCATCGTCTTCATAATATTTTGTTAGGTTCTAACGACAAGACAATCTTACGACATGTATATGTCTTTACTCTTGGGTTCGTGTATCCAGATTATCCCACGCATTTACCACCGCTAGATATCGTAACGGAAAGACTGATGGCGCCTCGCATCCCGTTCATGCAGATAAGAAGGCTTCGACACATGTGGGTTTCCAAGGGCATTATAGGTCCTTTTATGAACTTTCCCAATGACGTGGATAAAACGATTAACTCACTGCCGCGCTAATTGGACGACGATTACGCGTTCAATGTACACATTAAACGACATCTGATACGCAAATCATCTTAACTGTCTGGCGAGATTAAGAAATCAACAGTGAAGCAATGGTTAAAGTACCTTATGACAAAACCGCTTTATCGTAATGTGACGATCAACGAGGAGTTCTTTCAACAACAATCAGCAGGAAAAATTAATAATTTGCTCGTAGAAGATGTAGATCCCAACGAGCCCATCATACAACCGATTGCGGATGATGCGGAAAATGCGCACAAGCTGTTACTCGCAAAACAGCACACGCTCATGTGGAGCGAATATAAGTACTTGGCTCTGGCACTGGGAATGAAAGAGAGACCCATCAGTCTGGCTCACGATGAATATGCGGACGAGATGTCATTCCCCAGAATATATCTGGGCGAACCTCGCAAGTTTAAGATCGATAAAGTGACTCCATACTATATGGCGAAGAGCGAGATCAGAAGGCGGGATCGTAGGTGAGTAAACCCGGAACACGTACTCTACATGGCGATGAAGGTTATGAGATTGAGGTTGAAAGAGGGTCTCGGCGTCATGTTTAAGAACACTGGCGATACCCATAAGATTACCCGCGATTATATCGAAGACAGGAAATTTATAGAGAAGTGAGTGGAGCACAACTGGGCGTTTATGAAGTCGATTCCAAATTCTGCGATGTACTGGGAGGCCAAAAAGAAGGATCTCTGCCATGATCAGGCAGCTGGGTAAACCGACTCTCTTCCTCACTACGAGCGCTTCAGAGTACAGGTGTTCGGATCTGCTAAGATTGCTTTACATACTAGAGACGGGCAAAGAATTCGTGGGGGATGGTGACCCGGCAGTAGAACTGAGTGCCGATATGAGAAAGACGCTGGTGAACGAGGATCCCGTGACCTGCTCTCTATACTTCGATGAGCTGGCAGACACGATCATGAACCTACTAAAGTCGAAGAGATGCAGCCCCTTTGGGAGGTACAGGGTCGTGGACTTCTTTCGACGCACAGAATTTCAACATAGGGGAAGTCCGGACGCCCACATGCTAGTCTAGCTAGATAATACCCGAACGAAACCGTCGGCGAGAACATGCCTAATTATATACGGCTGATCGATGACTATGCAGCGTAGATCCTCATCTTTTGCTACGCCCGAAAGACCAGACTCACAGTTACACGTTCACGTGCTATAAGAAAGCTAAAGATCAGGAGAACAGGAAGTGCAGGTTTGGGGCACCGTTCTGGCCAGTGACACAAACCACGGTTCTCATTCCGATGCCGAAAGAAGACGGTCGTAGGGATAAGCTGAGAAAGAAGTACGCCGATATGCACAGGTCGTTGGAGTTCGAGGAGTTTGATGACCTCAATTCGTTTCTCGAGAGGCACAACGTCAGGGAATACGAACATTTCTTGAACGTGTTGACAGCGGGCATCAACAGGCCGAAAGTCTTTCTACTTCGCACGATGGCGCAGAAGTGGATGAACAGCTTCAATCCTTGGATCGCCAAATGGTTAAAGTCCAACATGGACATTCAGTTCATACTGGAGCCAAACTCATGCGCGACGAACTTCGTTGAGTAGGTGAACAAGACCAACAGGGGAATCAGCAACTTGCACAGGGATCTAATAAAGGTGAGAGACGAGTACCCCGGCAAGGATTACGCCGATCTGCTGAAAGAGCTGGGGATAAAGCTGTTGAACTCGGTAGAGATGAGCAGCCAAGAAGCGGCGTGGCACCTCTTGAAACTTGAGATGTCACATTCGAGTAGAGAGGTGCTTTATATACCCACGTGTTGCCGCACAAGAGAAGCCGGGTGAGAAAGCCGATCGCTCGAATGGAGAAAGGAGAACTGGCTGGGGCCTCGAAAGACATTTGGTTAATAAACAAGGTCGAGTGCTAGGAGATCCGTCACCAAGAGATGGAAGATGTATCGCTGGCTCAGTTTGTCGCCAATTACTACACGGACAAGAATGGGGAATATAAGAGAGTGATCAGGTACAGGAATTATGATATGTCTGAACTGTCAGACGTCAAGCGAGAGATGGTACTGCTGCACGTGTCGTTCAGAAACGAGGAGGCCGATGTGTTGTACCAAAATCGGTTCCTGACGTTGTATGGTGAACACAAGGTCACGATCTTTAAGGGCAGTTTGGAGTTTTAATCGGATATGGACATGACCAAGTTGATGGAGTACTGTCAGTCGATGTGCGTGCCGCAGGAGGACGGTGATACTCTCGAGGAAAAAACAAAGAATACGTAAAGAGCAAGGACGCGTCGGATGATTTCGTGCAGTCGATGAGGGACGGCAATGACGACGATATCAGATTGGCGGCAATTGAAAATATGTCTTCGATGGTGAGAAAGAGGGATAACGTCATGACTGCAGAACAGTACTGCGAGGCGATGCGAAAGACCAACCTTGGAGCGGCGAGACCTCATTCTGGAGGCGATACACAAGATGCATACAGACAGTACGCCGATTCAGATCTTCTTTACGGGTCCGGCGGGATGTGGGAAGACGTTCACCATGATGCTGTTGGTGGAGACTTTCAATCGATTCGGGCAGAAGCACAATGATATCTTCAACGCGTACTTCGCCTGCGCATCCACTGGCATGGCAGCAGAGGCGATCGAGGGGACGACCGTTCGCTCCGGGTAACGGATTGGTACTGTCAGAGATATGGGGCTGCCTGTAGAGGCGCTGAATGGCTTTCGAGCGGCGTTCAGGGACGTGCGTATAGTGTTCGTGGACGAGTGCATCATGATAGGTTCGGGATTGCTAAAGACTATCGATTCGAGGCTCAAGAGCATAATGCATAATCATGAAGAGCCGGTTGGCGGAATGAACATGGTGTTCTGCTGCGATCTGAGACAGTTGCCACCCGTTTGTCAGATCGCTATCTACAAGCGAAGCAAGGAAAACGTCTGCAGCGAGATCGTGCGGCAGGCGTTGGAGTACTATCCCCTAGTCAATTTATGCGTCAGGCACACTATCGTTCTCTGGTATTCTAACGAAGATTGGAGACGGTGAGAGTCTGACCGATGAAGAACGGGGAATCATCGACATTAGGTTCGTGACGAGATAGTACGCCGATGAGCATTTCCCCGACGCGATACGACTCTTCTTCAGGACGGCGAACGTGGACGCGTACAACAGCGCATCGATTAGCGGAGAGGACGTGGTCCATCACGTGGCAAATGATACGTATGCGGGATGTGCGGATGTCAGCAAACGCGCGAGCGCAATGGCCAAGGTGCACAAGATGAAGGCGAACGAGACGGGAGGATTGCCGTTCATGCAGAATCTGCTCGTCGGTAAACCGTATCAGATAAGGACTAACATCGACGTGCTGGTTAACGGGGCGATCGGAATACTGCGCTATATCGAGCGAGACGAGGATGCACGGGTAAAGTAGCTGTGGCTAACGTTCAACAGACCAAAGACAGGCAGGTTGATACGAGTCAAGTGCGACGCGCACGTGCGATCCCATCCACATCTTAAACAAGGCTGGGTCCCGATAAGCGAGCGAACTGCAAACATACAACTTAAGTGTAGTACCTGGACATGTAAGCGCAAGCAGTTCCCACTGTGTCAGGCGTGCGCAATCACGATACACAAGTCGCAGGGCAGGACGTACGACACGGTTATATATGATTACGACAAGAATCACGACCAGCAGTTGGTGTACGTCGCTATGTCGAGAGCCACCTCTCTCCAAGTATTGCATCTTACTAATGGAGACAAGGATCATAGATTTCACCACGCACGCGGAAAGGTGAACAGGGATCTGCGGAACGAGTTTGCACGCCTCAAGCGCCATCCCTTTGAGACGACTGGAAATAGCGCTCGTGAGTTCATAGCCAGAGCAGACGTACATCCTACAGCACTCTCATTGTGTACGTTTAACACGCAGGGTCTAAAGGCGCATCGCGAGGACATCTCTACCGATTCCGTCCTGCCAAAAGTCAAGCTCATGTCTCTGACCGAAACGTGGTTGGAGAACGGCTAGCGAGTGGAGATCCCGGGCTTCAAACCGGTATCGCAGTTTAAATGCAGCACTGTGAGAGCGGGAGGTGTAGCAATCTACGAGAATGAGGAGGCCGCACCTGGGCTTCAATCTACAGAACAAGAACTGTTAAAGTATGACAAAGAAAAGATGGAAGTGAAGAGGATTGCCACAGCGCACGATGGAGTCGGAGACATCTGCTCTGTAAAGACAACCATAAACGGACAAGCGCTGTTAGTGTCTATGTACATTACGCCAGGTACTCCGATGTCTAAAGTGGAAGAGTTCTTTGAACTTAGTCTGATGGCGTACAGTCATAAAGTTGTTGGTCTCTTTAAATCGATGGAGAAACCCCAACTCAGTACAATACCGATAATTTGGGAGGAGACTTAAATATAGATTTAAAGAGCGCTGAGGGTGTCGAATTTCTTTATTTAATGCGAGACAATTGGAAGTTGGAATTGAGCAACGATGCCGCAATATCAACGACCAGAGGCAATACTTGTATAGATGCAGTCTTTACGCGCCGCGTTGAACATTTGCAAACTATGAACTTCATTACTTACTTCAGTTTTCATAAACCATTGCTCAGTATAACGGCACAACCCCTTTCTGTAACTGGTGACAATGATGTGTCTGTACAGTAACAATCTTTCGGGAAATTCAAAATGAGATGCTATAATACAATGAACACTTGGCTGTTGTTACTATGAAATGTTAATGTCAATTCCTGATACGCTAATACCACTTCCTGATACGCCAAAAAATTAATGTCACATATAACTTCTACCTTTAATGATAGAAGTACCGGATCATGTATATGTCTTGGGCTACACTTATACATATCACACGTTAAATACAACCGATACGCGTAAAAACAGAGCAGCGATACGTGTGACATGTATAAGTCTAGCCCAAGACATATACATGATCCGGTATTTCTTTCGTTAAAAGTAGAAGTTAAACGTATGTAACTCCAATGTAATGCCAGTCATGCGACTAGCGTAGGCTGAGGTCTGTTTATATACAGACGTGCTCAGTAGTAAAACAATATAAATTTGCCTTTGTATATAGTAATGTTTATACTGCTTAAAGTTCTGCTTGCATGCCGACAAAAGACAGATGGTCCAGGAACTAACTAGGTCCCTTCGGCAGAGACCCACGAAAGCCCACGTCCTGTGGGAACTTGCGGGCTGCATCTCCTCTGCTGTGGGGGCTGAACGCTACCGGCTGTATCTAGCAGAAAGAGGAGACCCAGAAATATTTGTGTTATTATATTATATCATGGGACCACCGTCGTATATGCGGTCCATCGTTATATGGCGCATACCTCTATGTATTTTTGAAATGCCCGCTCTATATTCACGGTTATTTCCTAGGTTCAAAATTTCAAACGACCGACGGATCGTTCAGAATGTACGCCGGAAGGCACCTCCTAACCACGTCACAATGTGCGTAGTGACATTTAGGTTGCTTGTTTTGTATCTCTTTAGACAAACACATCTAACGACTGTAAAATGAAAAAGACAGAAACATCATCACCAAAGTCTCGGTCGTCTTCATATCTTTATTAATTCGTTCGATTACAAATACGGCATATGAAGAGGATCGCGGAGACTGTTTTAACACGCATAGGCAGGTTTAAACTGTCTTTAATTCTTTGAAACATCGTCTGCATTACTCGATGTTGCCAGAAATACAGCCCGTGTTACGGGGAGGATCGTTTAAACCGTTTCGAAAAAAATATGTATATTGCAAACGCCGTCTGCGTTACTCGATGTTGTCAAAAAAGTTAAATCTGTGTCACACAGAGACTTGTTTGAATTGGATTAAAGAGAAAAGAGACTATGTCGTCGTGTTCATGCTTAAAATAATAAAAGAAACCAGTCTCCTAGAAACAGATCCCTCTCAATGTTCGTGTTCGCGAACAGACAGATGGCGAGTTTATTTACGTCCCATTCTTGGCGACCGCACGAGTGTGAAAATACAAACATCGTCTTCCCTCTCGCTCTTCCGACTTTACCGCGACGGCAGATGGTTATTACAACTCATCCGTGGTCCCTGTGTATCGTCTCGACCGTTCTAAAAGGGACTTGAAATCCCACGACAATAAGTCATATACACGTCGAATTAGACATGTCCGAATCTTAAAAAGTTATTATTTTATAATACAACTACCAAGTAATATGTATGACTTAGAGATCTGTTTCTTCCCCGAATAGTACGTACATATGTTAACGTACTTTTACGATGGTAAGCTGTGATGTACGTTTCGCAAAATCAATCTCTGATTCCCCAGACCTCTCTTGGTTGTATATACACAAAATAAAGAAGAGACATCAAACCGCCATCGGGAGAATGTTTGATGTTAACATATCTAAAAGCTGACCTCATATCTTGTTTCTCGTCGTGTCGATTCAAGCTGGTAGTTTATCCGCGACTGACCCAACGCCACGGATGAGAATATTGATGTCAACATGCAGTCCGACTCGCTATGAGATGGTCGTTTTTTTCTACCAATATCGCCATGTGTGTATGTATGGATGTCAACAGCAAGACTGACAGATATTCAATCATCCACATACAACATATAAGATCCCTCTCCTCTCTCTCTTACAAACGACGCGATTAGCAACTAGCTATAATCGGGTTTTTAGTTGTAACGTTAAGACAATCTTTTTTCCTCTTGGTTAGAGCCATTGTCTTTATAATATTCTTTAGTATCAGACTGTAAGATATTTACGCGTGACGGCATCAACAAGTGAGGTACGTCTTGCAAAAGAAGTAACTGATTCCCCAGACGTCTCCTGGTTGTAACAAATATGAAATAATAAACAGAACTTATCACCCATCTCGATTCTCGATGTTTTATTATTTTTATACTTCCCACAGCACCCAAGAAATATGGATGACTTAGTTTTATCCCGAATCGTACCTACATATATTATACATATACATAAGTTACGATGATACGCTGTGAGGTACGTCACGCAACAGACCACAAAAACAGCCATCATCTTCATAATATTTTTTTAGGTTGTTACGAGAAGACAATCTTATGACATGTATATGTCTTTCCTGTTCGTTAGAGCCATCGTCTTCATGATATTTTTTTAGTTGTAATAAGACAACTTTTTACTCTTGGTTAGAGCGAAATTTGACGATATATGAACTGCACCTCTTACGTAGCATGCGTTAACTTATACAACATTAAAGTATTATATTTGTTTTCACAAGATCTCAGTCGTCTTCCTATCTTTATTAATTCGCTCCATTACAAATACTGTTTATGGTTGAGGTGTTTTTTTAACTTTTATTTTAAACCAACAGGATGAGAACGAGAATCTTGATGGAGTCTGAATGTGTTTGACGCATAACAAAGCCTTTAGAACGAAGCACAGCAGTATAAATCCGCATGTCAGAGCCTGATATTATGCGATGCACATTAACGTCTTAGGCGACTAATGTCATATATATATGTAGCACCCATTCTTGATGTTTCTAGATCACACGCAACGACGCAGTACAGTCGGTAGGACTCCTCTGGACGAGTGATCAGCTCGTCGCAGAGACCTCTACCTGAAACACACGACACTCACAACAGACAAATATCAATGCCCCCGGTAGGATTCGAACCCACGATCTCAGCAGGCGAGCGGCAGGGCCGCTCGCCTGTTGAGATCTTGGGTTCGAATCCAACCCG
>Ga0268261_10003776_pt1 | contig 11203 bp, 8 predicted proteins | sample TergutNc150P1_FD_190353 | JGI IMG/M metagenome (GOLD analysis project Ga0268261, IMG submission 190353) | Nasutitermes corniger P1 segment gut microbial community from laboratory colony in Florida, USA - Nc150 P1 (SPAdes) (version 2) | ecosystem: Host-associated > Arthropoda: Insects > Digestive... | reverse complement strand
AGAATCCTTGCCGTGACTGTGTGGTGTGCAAAGTTAAAAAGAAGAAGAGTGAAACCAGGTGGGAGTGTTCCAAGTGTTTGGTGGCGCTACATGTTCCAGACTGTTTTAGGGTGTATCACACCACAAATATTTTTAAATAAGCAATTCAGAGAACAACCCAACATCACAGCACAACAGGGGTATGTATTGAAGTCAATAAAAATTAATTTTGCATGAATAAAATATAAATGTACAAAATTGCCATTTTCGCCTAAAAAAATTAGTATTTATAGGTGCACCATGTGTTATAAAAAGTAGTATGCCAAAGGGTTAAATAAAGATGTCTTGTCAGGGTGTTATGTCCAGTAAGCATGCCAGTAACAACTCTTGGATTGTGTTTTGTTGAGGGACAGAAGTCTGGTCTTTGCAGTCAGACTAGTGCCCCAAATCAGTTTTTGAGCATGTGTCTGGGTGCTGATAAGACCCCGCCACATTGCCATATGCTGGTTGTCTATCCAGCTTTTTATCTTTCTTCTTATATTCTCACTAGAGACCCCCCAGGGTCGGTTCAGGTCCAACATACTTTTGAACAGTACTGTCTATTGTGAGCTTGTTGGAATTTAATTTCCTTGTACCGAAAACAGCCCTTATTATGCCAGATGGAAATGTCATTCAATGCTTTTTGGCACTGCCACATCAATGGGGATGTTTTGGCAGCCTGAAGGGCTTTCAGAGCCACCTGACTCAGAGCAAATACTAACATATTTCTCTGGCCTAGCATTTGTTTGAATTTCCAGAGCACAGGCCAAGATAGCATATATCTTGGCCTGGAAACTGTAGCAAACTTTCCTAGAGAGAAGCTGAGCCTTCATCCCCAAGACTCCAGCCCTGGTTCCTGCATCCTGGACCCATCTGTTTACCAGACAAGCCCATTAACTGCAGGAGTCCCAGGTCCTCTGGTACACTCTTCTCTAGTCAGCAAAGTAACCCTATATTTGGGTTAATACACCGGGTAGCAAAATGCAGTGTTTCTTACTGTTACTGGAGGTGGTATGTATTGTTACAATTTTGCTTTAAAAGGTTAAAGAGGTCCAAGCAGTTTGAAAGTGAGATACAGTTATACTAGCAATACTGTATTTACCTGAATATAGGATGACTCCTTTCAGTCACTGATTTTCAGAAAAATTGATATAAATAACATGTTTTAACTTTGGGCATGATTATAAGGCAACCCCTCCTTTTTGCAGATGATGAATTATGGAAAAATTCTCATCTTACATGTGGGTAAATATGTAGGAGTTTTTATTGAAGAGATTCACAGTAATTTCAGTAAAAGGTAAAGGTAAAGCAATCCCATTACAGGCCTGGACAGGCCTAGAGGGTTCCAGGAGGATGAGGCTCCCAGATTTCAAGACAATCGGCACATGAAGGTGGTAAGGTTGTCAGCCCTATGCACCAGCCGCCTTTACCCCCAGGAAATATTCCTGGTACTCATTTCTGTTAGAGGGTGAGTCGACCCCAGGACCATAGTGCGGCCGGAAGGATTATGTCAATGAAAAATTCATTGACACCATTGGGAATCGACAGTAATTTCAATATAAAACTGAAATGTGTGTTATGTAATAACGAACGGTAATTATGTGGTGTAAGTGGCTAGCAAAAGTGTGTGTACACTGACAGATACGTTGAACAATTTTTCAGGGTATTTCACTATTAAATAGGAAATGCTGTAGCCAGTTTTTTACTAGAACCCTTATTTCTTACATGTTTTGATATTTACTTTCCAACTGTTCTGCCTCCTTGAACTTACAGAATAGATACATGTTGATAAGACTTTTTAACACAGAATCACCAGTCATTGTACTTTTAAAGTTTGTCAGACTTCTCCAGAATCACTCTATATTAATATTTGTAGTTACAATTATATTCTTATTTGTGTGTGTGCAGAAAATGCCCAGGCTCTGTTAGCGCATCCTCATGAGTGGGTTCGTCTTGCTGCAGCACAGTTGCTTGGCCATATATTTTGTTCATTAAATGTCAACAAAGTTGCAGTTGCAGTAGCATCCAGACATCACAGTGTTTCCAGAAATGGATGTGGTTACTTTTACCGTGAGTCTAAGCAGAGGCTGAAGTCTCTTGTCTTGGATCTGTGTGCACAGCTTCAACCACATGAAGTCACAGCTGAACTTGTAGAACAGGTACACTACCAAAAATGCCTATAAAGATCTAATGTCCTGACAGTGGTAAATACCAAGATCATGATCATTTGAGCTGCGAAGTTTGGTAGACTGGTACCAACATTTAGGAGCAGGCCCTCTTATTAGGGAACCTTAATTCTGGGTTAATATGTGCAAGTGCAGTTAATTTTCAGTCAGGCCCTTCACTTTCATAAGTATTTTATAACCTCTTGTTGAGACAAGCAGAACTCCTTGGCTCGTTCAGATCAACATAAAGCCTCCGCCATCATACATCAGAAAACTGATTGTCCTTAAGAGTGGCAGAAGGGTACGTGGCATTAGGCAAATTGATGTGGTCAATTTTTCATCGTTACTGTACTTATGTTTTGTTACTCTGCTATATAATATTATTTCTCACTGATTTTGACTTTATTCCATCTGAATAATATTCCCGATCATTTTCTGTGGGAAACTATGCTTTGGTGAAATACCAACTCAGTATAATTTCAAATTAAAAACAAGAATATTTCAATAATCAAACAAAAAATATGTTTTGAACATAATAAAATTGCTTATGCATGCAAAATGTGCTTGATTTAAGTACTTTTAAAGGGCCACTGTATTTTTCCATGACACGTAGCATAATCTTTAGTTCTTTACTTCTGGGATTAGTTATGAAAAGTAAGCTGCCTGCGACATGCCAAGCAGGCACAGAAAGGAGGTAGAGGTATAGCTCAACCCATACACAACCCCAGCACTTAAGACAGAGGTAGGTGATCAATGCCACACACTGACCACTTTAGCCCCTGAAAAGAAGCAACAGGATACATCTTACAAGAGGCTGATTGGGCCCTGGGGTCAGTCTGGATGGGTCTAGAAAATCTCACCCCCACCAGGGTTTGAGTCCTGGATTGTCCAGCCTGTAGCATGTCATTATGCCACCTACACTGTCCCGGCCACAATTACTCAGCATATTGCAGAAAAATTTGAGAGACGATTATCTCCTTTCAGTCCCATTATGTTTATTAAGTTAGTCAGTAAAGGTAAAGTGCACCCTTGTACAGGCACTGAGGCTCTGTACAGGCCGTTCGGCCCATAAAGTTAGTCAGTACTTAACTTTAATGTTATTCATTCCGTGCATTGTGTTTGTAGTTATTTGTATACACCAGCATGTGCACATAATAAAGTTATAAGTTATACATAAAATTGCACCCTTATACATGTTTCAGCAATAAACACCATTCTCATGGAGATGTAAGTACAGAGGAATATGTAATACCAACGCATCATTGTCACATGTACAATGTTAAATATACATACATAGCAACTATACTAATAATAATCTGGATGCTATGGATAGTATGGTGGTAAAATGTGCCTGATAAAAATTCCTGTGAAGGATACACCAGTAATGCCACAGGGACTTGATCCATCTGGATTGAAAATATGGGCATTAGAGGTTTGTATACATATAACTGCATTGTAAACAATGGCATATGAATTTCTACCAAGCATGTTTTAGCATCATACTACCCATAGCATCCACATTATTGTAATTACAATTGCTATTCTGTATATTTTTAACAATGTACGAGGTGTTGTCAATACGTTCCCGGACTGATGACTTAAAACACAGAAAGGCTTACCTTAGACATTAGGGGCCAGCATCACCTTCAAAGTAGTCCCCGTCTGAGGCTTGACAATGATCCCAGCGGCGCTGCCAGTTTTTGAAGCATTCCTGGAAGCCATTTTCTCGTAGTGTGTTCAGGACGGCCTGCGACTCTGCTTGAATTTCCTCCACCGTCTGAAATCTTCGCCCCTTAAGCTTCATTTTCAGTTTTGGAAATAAGAAAAAGTTGCTGGGTGCAAGGTCGGGCGAGTAGGGAGGATGTGGCACCACAGTCATGTTGTTATCGGTCCAAAACTGTCGAGTCAGGAGGGCACCATGGGCTGGCACATTGTCATGGTGGAGCAGCCATGTGTTTTTCTGCCACTGATCAGGTCGCTTCCTTCGCACATTCTCCTGTAGACGTCTCAAAACTTCGACATAGAATGCAGCATTAACTGTTTGACCAGGAGGAATAAATTCTTTGTTAACAATTCCCTTCTGATCAAAGAAGCAAATCAACATTGACTTGATGTTGCTTCTCACTTGCCTTGCCTTCTTCGGTCGAGGTGACCCCGGACTTTTCCATTGACTGGATTGAGTTTTGGTTTCCGGGTTGTAGGCGTAAACCCAGATTTCATCACCCGTAATTACATTCCAAAGAAAGCTGGGGTCATTAGCAGCATTTTCTTTGAGGTCCAAGTAAACGTCAAGTTGTTGCTGTTTTTGGTCGACACTCAGGAGTCTTGGCACGAACTTTGATGCAGCACGTCGCATCTTCAAATCTTCTGTTAAAATTTTATGACAAGTTCCATGACTAATTCCCACTAGCATACTGACTTCATCAGTGGTATGACGACGGTCCTCGCGGATAATCTGACGCATTCTCTGAGTCATTTCTGGCATTGAAATGGACACTGGTCTACCAGAGCGTTCGTCGTCATCAATCGGAGTTCTGCCTGCCTTAAACCGGGAAAACCACTGAAATGTATGGGAACAACCCATAGCTTGTTCCCCAAAAGCTGTCTTCAACATTGCATAACATTCTGTAGCAGTTTTCCCTAACTTGAAACAGAATCTGATGCAAGCACATTGTTCACGGAAATCCGCCATCTTGATAATTGTAGAGAGAACGTTGCACCTCTTGATAAAAGCTAGAGTAGCGTCACACACGATGTGCACAGAAAGCTGGCTTTCAGCACACTAGCCCATGATACCTTGGGAATAACAGCACTAGCAGCTGGTGTGGTAACTACGCTCCATACGAGCGCAAAAAATTCAGTCCGAGAACTTATTGACTACACCTTGTACATGTGAGATTGACATGTTGGTATTACACATTCCATTGTACTTCCGTCTCCATGAGGATGATTTGTCACTGAAACATGTTGAAAGTTCCAAGTTTGTGTACACCTTAAAACTTTACTATGTGCATATATTGGTTTGTATACATAATAATCAGTACTTGATTGTCTGCAACGTAATACTTTATTTACCCAAATATCAGACAACTGCCATTCAGTTGTAATTTTTGTGAAAATACCTGTACACAACATGCTTACCATTGTTTGTAATTGTAAGAGCCCCTTTTTCCCATAATGAATTAGGAAGAAATTCTCTTCTTATATATTCAAGTAAATATAATATTTACATATTTGCAGGTGGTGAAGAATTTGGTTTTCTTGGGCAGAGTACTTAAGAATGTGTCTATAGAAGGTCACACAGAAGAAACTGAGGAACAGGATTCAGAGGAACGGTCAGATAATCAGACTAAACTTTCACTCCTCTGGATGATTCAGCGAATGAGGAAGATAGTCAATTGTGAGATAGTTCAAGCACCAAAGTCAACTGCTATGGTAAGTTTAGGTCCCATTGCATAAAGTATTGCAGAATTAACATGACCTTGTAATTTACACTTTTCCAGCCTTTTATTCAGGAACAGTTTAATTCAGATGTCAGATTCCTATGCTGACAAATGTTAATGATTTTCCTCTCCTGTCCGTTACACTGTAGATTATCCCCATTCCCCTCCTGGTTGTGTTACACCTGTGACTTGCGACAAGATACAGGAAGGTTAACAGTGCATGTGGGAGGTTAGTAATTTTTACAGCCTTTAATTCGTCAGATTGCATACTGTGCTTTTATTAAATTGTTAGGTAGATTATGTCCGGTGATGAGACCACTAGGTATCTTCCCTCCCTTCCCCTAATCAGGTTACTTTCTCTTCACTTTTGTTCGTTTAGATGAAGTTTTGACTATAGCGTCCAGGCAAGGTTGAAAATGCTGTTTCTTTATTCAACTTCTCATTCAGCATCAAGTTTACTTCCTTTTTTGTTGTGTTAAATGTAGAGGTTTATCTTACGTAATTAACCTTTATCGTCCGTGCGCACCAGGCCTGGTGCAGCCATTTAAAGTGGGCACGGGCTGAACGCATCCGAGCCGGTGCACTGCGGCCATTTAAATTCTCAGGACACTCACGTAGAGGCTTAGAATTATAGCCCCACTCGTTATATCCACATTATATAATGGTTTGTGGTGAGATTCATGCCCCAGCCACTTTACCCAATCATATACATATGCACCTCATGAATAGCATTTTTCTCGCCACCCTGTAGTCATCTCGACTTCGTCTTTCTTTCTTTCTTTCTTTCTTTCTTTCCTTTTTTTTTTTTTTTTTTTTTTTTTTTTTTTTAATGCCCAGCAACTCACGCCTTGCCTTGCCTTTCCTTCTAAAGAAACAAGAAGCCTTGCTGTGATAAGACGTGCTACGTATTCGTTTGTCACAGATTCATAAACACATTGGAATACGAAAAGCCCCATTCTCTGCCATGCTTTGCTGTTACGAGAAATGTATTTGTGACCGCTTGCTTCTTATGGAAATATTCTTGCTGTGAACACCGCTACGAAGAATTGCATCATTTAGTGACTGATGTATTGCTCGTTACTCTCTTGGGAGCCAATACAGAGGCCCACTTTATGTGTACTGTTGCCAGATACATTACTGCTAAAAGGGACTAAGCACCAACTGTCTGTATATGATAAAATGCCAATTGTAAATGGTTTCTCTAAAGCCTGTGGTACATTTCAGTTCAGTTTCTGGTCCAGTACAGAAGGACGGTTTGAAAAAGAAAATAAACAGGATGCAGAAATTCGCTCACACAAATAAATATAGGTAATTACTAGCTGCAATGTGAGGTCATGATTTTCTCATAACTTATTACTGATAGTGAGAAGCCACATTCGCAAACAGCACTGGGCTTATAATTCCAACTGCAGTTTGATACACAGAAATAAACAGACTGATCTGTAAATAGCAGGCTATAAACCAGCTGAAATAATATTGCATTTCGATGTGTTACCACTTGTTCCAACTTCATAATAATGAGCCGGACTGAATATCCTTTTCTGAGTCAGCAGTCTGCGATGTCTGTGCATAAGAGAGCCGGGTTCCTGTCCCTAAAGCGGATAGCTAAAGTGGTTTGGGACAGGGAGAATGAAGGAGTAGGGGCATCGAGCGACACCATAATTTATTTGGGCAAAAGCATTTTATGGCCGGTCCCAGTGGCCGCGCGGTCTAAGGCATAGGTCTGCGGCCACTCGCCTGCTGAGATCGTGGGTTCGAATCCCACCGGGGCATGGATGTTTGTCTGTTGTGAGTGTTGTGTGTTGTCAGGTAGAGGTCTCTGCGACGAGCTGATCACTCATCCAGAGGAGTCCTACCGACTGTGGTGCGTCATTGTGTGTGATCTAGAAAAACCTCAAGAATGAGGAGGCCATAACCCATGTTGGGTCGCAGCGCCACAGCAAAAAAAATATAGCGTTTTATGCATTTTTAGACAACCGCTGAAATATCCCTCTTTACTCTTTCCTTGAGAGAGTAAGGAAAACCAATGTAGAAATTCTCGATTCCCCATCGTGAAAAACATACTGGAAAGGATAACGCATGTTGGTATACAGGAACAAAACTCAACAAACGTAGGTCGTTCTCGGTTCATGACGGTGTCGTGTGTGAATAGAGGCTTGTGTGAAGAGAAAAGTTGTTAGTGAAGTGTTGAGAAAGTATGATGTGTGTGTGAAGTAAGATGATGTTTCTGACACCACCATGCCAAGGCACAACTCCACAAATCTTGAAGCTGAAATGTCCTATGCATACATCGGGCCCGAAACAGAAACGTAAGTAAAATGAATGGAAAATTATAGAACTTTAAATTAACTTCCTGCATGTAGGCATTAAAAATTTCTACTGAATCTTTCTTTGAATTGAAATATCTCCGATTTATGCACAACACAGCGCAGATTATTGCATTATTTCATCACCTTTGGTTCGTAATTTATAAACGTTAATTGTCAAACCCGCGCAATGATTTAAAGGGTTGTCACGGAGAAAATTCTGTCCCCTCAGCACGAAAACGGAATTTGAATGCCGGACGATAAAGGTTATACAGTAAGTTGCGTGATTTCAGGCTTCCGCTGTGAAGTAGAAGAGACCTGTGCTCTTCTGAGTTATTATGCAGTGAGTAGTGGTAATTTCTTACCGAACTTTGAGGAGAGACGTTCCATGAGAGCAGAAATTTTAACAGGCGCGGTAGCAAGACACAGGAGAAAGTGCAGTTTGTGATTGATAAATAGATAACTCCAAAGCAAAACACTGGGGGGGAGCCGTAGCCCAGCAGTACTCCATGGTAAAAATACCATGTGCAGAGTGGGGAGACACAAGAACACGGTTGTGGAGTAAAGGACAGGGACAAACTGAAAGAGGAAGGACATTAGAAGACCAAAACAAAGGTTAAATAAGTAAAAATTAGTACAAATTATAATGATAAACAGAAAAATACAAAACAAAGCAATAGGAGGGGGTAAAAATTCTGGCCTAGTGCTACTCCATGGTAAAATTCCCACATGCAGTGCCGCAAGACAAAGGAACATAATAATGTGGACTGAAGGACAATGAAAAACTAAAAGAGGAAGGAGATTAAATGACTAGAACAATGAAATTGAGAGGGGGGAATGTAGTATCTCGGTACTAAACCACAGTGAAAGGTGCCTCAATAGGACAGGTTGGGCAGACTATGAACCTATATGAAATAGGAAAAGCGGGGAAGAAGAAGAGGAAGAAATGGTTAAACAATACATGAAGAGGGAGGGGGAGAAACACAACAAAAGTAGATAGAAGTGAAAAGGGGGAAGGTGAAAAAAGAAAGCAGATGCAAGAAAAGTGTAAGGAAAGCTGCCTGGGCCCAAGTGGGAAGAATATCCAGCAGGGGGTCCTACCAGAGAATGGCACTGGGGAATGGAACCACCAATACAGTGTGGGGAAGGAGGATAGAGGTTGGGGCCCCTAAAAGGGCTGTAGCTAGTCACTGCTATTGAGAGGGCTGTGTACTGTGTGTAAGGAGGCAAAGAGAGGTCAGGCCATCCTCCCTGTTAATATTTGCAGGGTGCAGCTCCAACTCGGCAGCCTCCCTGATAGGTGTCCATATACTCAGGTACAGTAGAGGGGATTCAGGCGTCTTGGAACTTTATGAGATGGTTATGGTTGAACCTACATTCTGCCACCGTTGATTTGCCTGGATTTCCACGCTGATGTGCTGGTGGTGTTCTTTTATTCTGCTATGTAGATTGACCAGTCCGTCCGATGTACACCTGACCACACTTTCAGGGTATGCTGTATACCCCTAAAGTCCTCAGTCCCAGGTCCTCCTTCACCAGACGGAGACTGGAGATCTTACTAGGTGGCAGACCAACACATCTGATATTGTGTTTGGCAAACATTCTGTTGAGTTGGCTGTATGTCACCTGGACATATGGAATAACAGTGACTGAGGTGGGTTTCTGTTTTGGCTTAGAGGTTCTAAGCGACGAGTTGAGGACGTGTCATATCTGTGTGATATTATACCCACTTTCCTTGAACATGGTCTTGGGGAATTCCAACTCATCATGGAGGCTTTCCTTGTCACGTGGAGCCCTGGCTGTTTGCACCAAGGTTGAAAGAAGGGCTTGTAAGTTGGAGGGATGGTTCAGGTAGAGATGTGTGGGTTGGTTTTTAGTAGACCTTATGGCCCAGGGAGTCATCTGGTCTCCTGTATATGTGGATGTCAAGAAAGGGTAGATTGCCATCCCTCTCCATCTCCATGAATTGTATATTCCTGTGAATGACATTCAGATGGTCAAGAAAGTTCTGTAGCTTCTCTATTTTGTGTGGCCAGATGGCAAAAGTGTCATCAGCATAATGGAACCAGCACATCGGTTTGTGGGTAGGGTATGCTGAGGCTCTCTCCTTAAAGTCTTCCATGAGGAAGTAAGAAATTACCACTGCTCACTGCATAATAACACAGAAGAGCACAGTTCTCATACACAATAAGTTGATAAGAGACATCACTGATGGTGACCCCTTATTGGTGTAAACATGCTAGGGTATTAACCTCTAAGCATCACCATTTAAATGGAAAAAGTCAGGTCTCTGCTATGACATTCTCACAGTCTGCCATTTAAATTTTTCTGCACAGGTTACAGAAAGCTTGAATATTATTTGAACCAGAAGATACAAAATTATGGAATTACTTCTATTTTGTAGGAAATGACACAGACATTTTGCATTACATTTTAGAAAGTCAGCAGGTATCCTTGTTGCCTACATATATACGTAATGAAGTACCACGTTCTTGTCTATTTGGAGTTCACATTGCTGAATTTGTGGTTTGTTGAAAATATCTGTTAGGGGATTTCATATTCTTGTGTTGCATGCAGAATGCAACATTCAGCTGATATAGTTCTGTCTTTCCTTCTCCTCCATTGAGAACCATAATGCAATGCAAGACAGTCCTAAACTCAGAGTACTATTAAGATGACCTGTTTATGAACATTAAAGGAAGGGTCAGGAAAACACACAGAAATTCATACAATTGAAAAAAAATTGAAGAATATATTAATATTAAAAAATTCAACATAAGCAACATTTAAAATAATATAAAAGGATTTTCTTGATGTTTATCAGCTTAAAGAAATTCTGAGTTTAATTTGTTGTAACTCCAGTCTTTCAGCAATGTTGCAGGGAGAGTATGTAACCTAGTGCAATAAAAAAAATTAAAAAAAAAAATGGTAGCACTAGCCCTGGCTTCATCTAATCACTGCCAGCCTTCGTGTGAGGAATTTCCTCTTCAGCTTATCACGCCACTTAAATAGATCAGCCAAAGGCACAGTGCACCTACTGTAGACAGTGAGCATATTTAGAGTCCATAATAAAATACATTTCTCATAAATTACAGTGGATGTTAAAAATGATCCCCCCCCCCATGGGCTTGTAGAAATGCATCTATATGTCTTATTTTGTTTGCAATGAGTTCTGTCTGACTGATGTTTTTGATGAATCCAGTGTAGGTGAAAAATAACTTTCGGCTCACTCTATACAGGTGGACCGCCGTATCCGAGGATGGCCACGCCC
>Ga0268261_10003775_pt1 | contig 11203 bp, 7 predicted proteins | sample TergutNc150P1_FD_190353 | JGI IMG/M metagenome (GOLD analysis project Ga0268261, IMG submission 190353) | Nasutitermes corniger P1 segment gut microbial community from laboratory colony in Florida, USA - Nc150 P1 (SPAdes) (version 2) | ecosystem: Host-associated > Arthropoda: Insects > Digestive... | reverse complement strand
AATGGCAATTTTGTCCATTTATATTTTATTGATGCAAAATTAATTTTTATTGACTTCAATACATACCCCTGTTGTGCTGTGATGTTGGATTGGTCTCTGAATTCTGTCTCACAGCCGGCTGTGTATTAATGGACCTAGCGAGCCCGGCCGTCTCAGGGACGTCTGTGTATGCCAATGGGTTAAAATTACATCTCGCCGGTATAAAATGGCGGCAGGGCGGTCCTCCCTGCAGGACTATGCAGTGCCATAAGCCAGTAAGCACTGAAGCCAAATTATCTAGCCTATCTTTATAATCAGCACAGCTGTCAATCCAAAGACTCCTCTTTTATTTCCTAGTTGATGCCTCATCCTCTGTCCCTCCAACTCTTTGCAGGAACATATTCCTACATGAACCACCCCTCAACTATTCTCAGAACTTCTCGATGAAGGCAGCATGTTCCTCTGCAATGCTGGCAACCCTTTACAAAACTATGCCTCACCATGACTCTGAAGAGTACAGTATAATTACACAGTACTGTATGCAGTCATGCTGTTTGTCACTGCACAACATATCTTTAACCTCCAGTCTCAGCTTTGTAGCTGTCATAAGAGCTCAACTGCATATGCAAAACAGCTCACATGAGAGCTGTACAAAGCAATGGACCACTGTTCTGTGTTCAAATTGAAACTCTGACAGTGACTAGCAGTGGTACATTCTTGTGAGGCAACCAGCTATGCCACTGTAGCTGATGGTCACTTGAGAAGATTTTATTCTGTAGCTGCTTCAAATCTTCTGGTGACAACTGCTGCTATGGCCTTTAAGCAATGCAGCGAGTACTACTAGTTCCACGGCTAAGAATCAGTGGAGCTATGTATCTACTCCCCCCTTTATGCCTCCATGACATTCACATGTACCTTTAATAATTACAAGGCCATTCCTAAATGAACAATCAAGTACCTGCCCATTCACTACATGAACTACCCTCATCTGTGCTCATTACTTACATCCTGAGGATGGCATGAGTACATTCCTGCTGCAGACTTACATCCATCTATTAGACTATATGGTGTCAGAATAAGACAACAGCCTCAATCTGCTGCACCATGATAACCTCAAATCAAAAGTGACACCTGTCTGTCCTTAACAGAGCACGCACCAATTACGAATTACAGTAGCTGCACTTCCAAAGATCACGTCTGATATCCCTGTTCATATTACATTAACTGGTTATACCAATAAAGGATAGGATAGATAACCTTTTGTTGTCCAGTGAAATCTTGCTGTTGCCGTGCTGACTTCTGTTTGTCATTGGACTGCAAAGGAGTAATGACCTACACAAAGGCAATACGTCTACTCAACTCAGAATTTTTAATAATGACATAAGTGAATAGGTTAGCTGCAAAATGGAACATATCCATGTCTGATCCATGGGACATGTTCCCTTTTTTCCAACTAACTCATTAAATAAATTTACTACAAATAAACTATAATAAACTTAAACAGAAAGCTAAAATTATTTACACATTGACAGAACAAAGAAGAACCAAAGACTGAAATATTATTACCAGCATAAAGCTGGAAGCATGTCACAAGCAGTACACATCAGTGTTCCAGTATTAGACTACACACTGCTTAACCATGTCCACAGTGGCTGAAATGCTGCATTTCACTCTGTTTGTTTTATTTTTGCCTCAATACACATCCTTACTTTGTACACATATTTATTTTTCTGCATCTGGAATTTCAACAAACTCATTTACTTAGCATCTCCATCAACCATTTCCCTGCTGATGCTCAAAAAATTTCATTACACAATGCTCTGTGAAATTTTTGTACCTAGAAGAAAACTAAGATGGTGTACAAACAGCATGTATTAACCTGTACATCTTAACTTACATTAAAACACACAAATCCCTCTCTTTCTGCTCTTGGTCTGGAGAGTTAAGAATGTTGGAATATGGTGGTCTGGGAGCATGTGGTACAGTCTAACATGAGTGACAGATTTCAATGTGACAGTACAGAGTTAAAAAAAATTATCATCATCTTTGTTGGACCATGCAAATTGAAAGATAAAACAGCTTAAAACTGACTACTGTGAAAATTACCATGTTGACACTTATTCTGGTGCATAGATATCCCCAGCAAATTTTCACGACAGCATACGCCATGACGTCTGATTTGGTTGTTAGCTTGTGTGGGCATGTGTGGTTAAACCTTTGAACATTTCAACTGATACAGAAAATTGTGAACACATGTGGAAGTATTTAAATAAATATCTGGGCATCTTCTAAACATTAACCACAGATTGTGAAGGATGGGGAGTGTGTTCGGGAACAGGAATTGATAAAGAGAGAGAGAGAGAGAGAGGAGGGGAAGTGGCAAACCCTTTCTAAGATTTTTCTGAAGGTAACATGAAAATTATCCTATTAAAAGATACGCATACTGTACTTCGGTCTACCCTCTAACGCCTGAAATTCGTTAACTATATAAAAAATTCAAATTGTGCCTCAGTCAAAAGACCAGTCGACTAATCTGTTCTGCGCATTGTGCGAACGTACTAATGCAGCATTCGTGTCCGCACTCGCTTCTACACGTTACGGAGTAGCCACAGTACTTCTTAGGCTTAATAACGAAAGGAACTATTTGCAACAAGTCGGACTACAAAAGATAACTAAACACAAGGCAAACCAACATTTTAGAAATCAAACAAGAGCACGATAAACCGGAACAACATGCAGCTATTTTGTTTATGTAAATATCTATACGTCATCTCTCAATGCGGAATGAAAAGTAACGGGTCTGCAATGATGTCACCGAGTAAAGTAGTACAGTCTCATCGTACCTTGGCGTAGGTCTGATTCACTCCGGAGTGTCTTAGGGCTACTGAAAGATCATGTATATCAATCTTTCCGTTCCCATCTACATCCAGAGATTTGAATAGATTTTCCAGTCTCTCCTCATCTTCCTGTGGTAATTCATGTAAGTAATGTGGCGGATGAACTACACTTGGATGGTCACTTTCTCCGTATTTCACCATATTTGTTCAATATTCACTCAACACTTCATACCCTTTTCACTTTATACCACCTACAACAGCACAAACCCTTTCAAGTGTCATCCGAAAAGTCTGCAATGCGTCTAAAACCTACTCCAAAGGCATTCTGGTTAGTCCCTGACACGTTCTTTGACAAATGCTGTTGTAGGCCAACCTCTCCCACAGTCAGGAATCTCACAGCCGCGGATTAGAGCTGCTCACAGTCACGGACCAGGGCACTCATTGCTATTTCCCTGTAATTCCTGCCATCTACAATGATTATTTAAACTTACCGCATTAAACGACACATCACAAAGCGGGAATTTTCAAGTACCAACGTCCGTGAAACGGAGTTGGTTTATTAAATAACGAAAATTTGGTAGCATAATTTCTTAGATAAAGACTTCAGATTGTAACGGCGGTGACTATGTAATATTCATGATCATAGTCACCATCATGTCTTCCAGGATGTAATACCAATGTGGTGTAATGGTATATAACTTTACCACAACACGTGGCATTGGACCGCACAAGACGGTAATCTTCAGTTTAAATACTACTAGGTATATTACAAATGCTACTTTTGATGACAGTCCAGTTCAATACGCACGGACCTAGCTAGGTTAGTGGATACTGTGGTAGTCCTGCTGCCATGCACATGTAAATGGAGTCACATCATATGTGGGAAACATGTCTTCAAGTGAAATCCCTTTGTAATTAATTCAATGGCTCTATGGAGTACAATCGCTTGCCTTCACAAGTTAATAGTTACTCACACCCAACCGGCATGCTATCAAATAAATAAAGGGCTCTTTCAATGTGGTAAAGCAGTGGATGAATTGACGTGACCAACTCAATTCCTGGTGAGTGCCAAAGTTATAGCCTGGAGACACCTGCACCTCCCCATATCTTCAGTGGTGTATTGCTTAATCAAATACAGGGCATTACTCTTACCAGTACGCTGTATATTGCAGGCAGAGGTGATGTAGCTGTTGGGTAACTGGGTTGGGAGAATGTGAATTCATTCTGTGCCTGACCTGTACGAGTAAGTATATGGTCATGTCTTGAGACCAGCATGTAAGACAATATCACAATATAAAGAGAGGTAATTAATCCTTTGAAAGATGGAACAGTCCAAATATTTGGGGACAAACTTGAACAAATTAAAAAGAAAAAAGAAGAATGAGATGGGCAAAGCATGTGGCACATATGCGAAACATAAGTGCATTCAGGATTTTGGTGGTGACACCTGAGCAAGAGAGACCACTTGGATGATACAGGCGTGGAAAAGAGGAAAATATTAAATTGGATCTTCAAGAAGTGTGATGGGTAGGCATGGACTGGATCAGTCTGGCTCAGGACAGGGACAGGTGGTGGGCTCTTGTGAATGTGGTAATGAACCTTCAGGTTCCACAAAATAGGGGGAATTTCTTGACTAGCTGAGGACCTGTTAACTTCTCAGGAAGGACCCTGCCACATGGCGCTAGTCTGAGGTTCTCTCATACTTATCATGAATAAAAAGTCTGTAGTCTTCAGCAATGTGAAGCACACACAGTAATATGGTGAATGGTGACAAATGTCATGGAAGAACTTATACCACTTACATATTCAGTGAAGGACATACACCCAGAAGGTGAACATGGTAGTTTCTCTGGCACATTGATACCCACCCACCAGACTGCATGGCTTCACATCCCACAAGCCTACAATCTTAATCCCTCTCATTTCATGTTTGATATATCCTGCAGTCAAGATCTTTTCTGCATGTTGTCTAGGCACATTCTGCAGAGTCTTCATGCCTCTCCAATTCATACTCACTATACTGTAACATCTGCCATCCATTCACACGTTCATTTGAATTCTTGTGAATGATTCTAGATGTCAGGAGTGGTTCTTCAGGTGCATTAGACTGCTGCAAGTTCATAAACTACAAAATTTGACAGTTGCTATAAAAAGGGCAGAACTTAGAAATTTCAGTAAATTTTTGTGACATGGGATGCATTAATAGTGAAACATACAGTAGAATTCCATTGAAACTAGCACTCATGGGACAAAACAGGTGCCAGGTTACTAAATATTCTGCATTATCAGATGGTGCCTATACTGACCTCAGTTCTTACAGGTAACTTTTCAATACTGCTGCTACACTTGGTCTCTAAAACCTATAAGAGAAGTATTCCATTTCGATATCTCCTTCACCTGCTGGTTCAGGGTCACCAAGTCCTCTTCTGTGTTTTCTGGATGTTAATGGAATAGGAGACCAACAGTCAGGAGATACCACAACAGTTGATGTACAGACACTCCTGGAGGCCTCTGAACATATCCTGGAGATCTACCTGTCAAAGATTTTTTCTGGTAAAAAGTACTGAGGAATATGTGCAGACTCATCACTTGAAGTGCTGGACTATACGAAGTGCCATAATATCAGGTGCCAGGTTGAAGGAATTTTACTTTATAATGGTGCAAAGATTAAAAAACCAATGAGGTGATCTAATGCAGCAATATTTCATTAACCATGCCATAAAACACAACAAGATGTAATGAATAAAAACAATATCAACAAATGTTACCTTGACAACTAAGCTCTCTACAAAATACTGTTTCTCAGACATAAGCTAATCTATCATCAGCTGACTCTAACCCTGTAATGAAAGTTGCTAATGGGCAAAACAGTACAATGGGGTGGACCTGATGAAAGTCGGAAAACTCCTAATGGTACTAAAGGTCTTTCTTTTATCGTTGCTCTAAGCACAACGGCTTTGTAGCATGGAGAGCCTGCATCCACCAGGACATCCCATGACAGGTGTGGTGTTTGGGGCATCAATACAAGAAACACACCATAAAACCAACAAATGGTCTGTCAACATAAAATATATTCTAAATGTCAAAAGGCTGTCATTTGACATCTCACATGTACAATGTATCGACGGATCAGTTGTTGGTTTTATTGTAATACTTGAACACAATAGGGATGAAATGCCTTACAAAAACCCTGAAGAAACCATATGACATAAGAGCTCACCACAGTAGTGGTATTATGCCTAGAGTCACTTGGGATATGACACCGTGTGGTTCCACATACAGGTACCAGAATATCATATGACTATCTGCTTCAATCTGCTGGGTAGAGCAAATGAAGTGTGCAGAAACTTAATGACATCACTAAAGTGGCTCAAGCAGTAAATGTTCAGATTTGTAAGTGGGAACTATATGGTTGAATCTTGGCCAGGACACTGAATATCCTGACTGAGTATTTCTGCGAACATCCTCAGTCCTTACAGTTAAATACCACAACAGTATGTCAAACTTGGCTACTACCGCTTCCCTGTACAACCATCACAACCAGTATTCACACATCACTGTAACAATCAATACTACATAGGTTGAGTGCCTGACAGCTTCATTACAATAAACACATAAAAATGTCACATCCCAAGAGACTGTAATCACACAAACAAATCAGTTTGGTGACTTGGTAAATGTTCACTGCAGAAATGGATCTGCCAACTCTCATCCTAGGAGCACAATGTCAGTATAGTGTGGAAGAGAATTCTACACTAAATTATGTGTAAAGGTACTTGAAAATGATATGATGTAAGGTTTAAGGCCATTTATTTGGACTGTGCCCATCATCCTAGTTTTTAAATAAAATAAAACTATTCTCAAACTGGATTCCATTTCTGTTTTCAGAAGTTTGATCTCTGGGTACAGTAACACTCACACCCTAGGCACAAACAGCTCCATTAGCCACAGAACCCACAAAACAGGATGTCTTCTCTTCACATCCTCTCAATATGAAGAAGTAAATAAAATTATATCCTAAGTGGCAAGGTTTAATTTAAAAACTAGGCCAGTGAACAGTGGCCACATAAACAGCCTTACACAGTGACATGACCACAAGCCTGAAGTATTCATCCATCAGTTCAAATAAAACAACCAACCAGATGTAACAATTTCTCCAGTTTATTACATGACGTTTACTTACAGCTCAACATGTTTCGGGCGTCCTCACGCCCATCATCAGGAGCTCAACAACTGCAGTAGCAGCCTCTGGTCCGAAACATGTTGAGCTGTAAGCAAACGTCATGTAATAAAATGGAGAAATTGTTGCATCTGGTTGGTTGTTTTATTTGAATTGTATAAAGATGCATGGACTTAAAAACTTTAAATTCATCCATCAGTTCTCACAGAAATACGCACGCAAGTACTGGAAACATGGCACAAGGTGGCTACCTAGTGGTGTATTGCCCAAGAATGTGACTAGTTTGCTTAAACAGGGGTTTCCAACCTAATAGGAGCACACCATCTTACAAAGGGAAAGAACATGCTTTGTCATACAGCGATATGTACAATTACATCATACTGTTATTCATAATTTACTGAAGAACAAACAACTATTTACTGACTGCATCCCTAATCACATTTTGAACAATCCTCTAACACAATGACATTTGCTGTTCTACATCAGGCATGTCTAGGAGATGGGCTCCAGGCTGGATGTCCGGAGTCGTAGATGAATTCCTAACAGAGGCAAGAGATATTTCTCTCTTCCGAAGGGTCCAGATTGGCCACGAGGCCCACCCAGCCTCCTGTTCTGTGGGTACAGGGGCTCTTCCTCTGGTCATACAGCAGCTCAGACATGAAACTCACTGCTCACTTCTGTCTACTGCCAATGTTAGAAGGTACACATTACTTCCCCCACATGCCTTCATGGCATGCATAGGAACTACTTTATCTTCATACTTTGTAAGTAGCTATGTTGATTTTAATAGCTCACTGAAGACAAATGTAGAAACTGGAGGAAAATACAATTTCACGAAGTTGGAAACCACTGTTGGCAGACTGTTTACTGACTTATACACTAAGATCTGAGTTTGAGTGAACTGTGTTATTGTTGAGAGATGCCTGCTCGCGAAGGTATGCTGCAAACATCTGTCTGGCCTGGTTCAGAACCCGTGTGACATTGTGCTTTCGTATCATCTTGTCAAAATGCATTGCCATCTCATTGTAGTCCATGCGGTTATTCATGACAATATCTCTGTGCTGCCGAAGAACTGTCAGACACAGGAACATGAGGAATGGGTTTCCACCACCAAACTCAGATGGAGGAGGCAACTGAGTGTTCGAACACTGAAGTGATTGCCTTGTGCTTGAGACACCTGGTGTAGAATTTCTTAATGTCTGTTCAGTCACTTCCTCACAAGAGTTGGTCATAGTTGATATCGAAGCTGTGCATGATGTTTCATGGTTCACTTTTGGTCTTAACTGGCTAGCATCAGAGATGCATTTCTCAGATGAAGCACTTTCTCTATTTGACAGAGTTTGGGAACTAAATGTGTCTCCTTTATGATCAACCCACCCATCTGAGCTGTCACTAGCATCATCTGTAAGCAATGACGTGTTGCTAGTCTGATGCCGGTCTTGAACACCAACACCACTTCGCAACAGTCTTATAGGTGTCACTGACTTTATGCACTGTCCTTCATTTTCAAAAATCTCTCCACCACCTACAACCACACTGTGAGAGTCATCATATTCCAAGTCTGCCTGTTCATCCGGGGTTGCTGGACACTGCAGAGGATTCTCCCACACAAATATCTCCTCTCCTGTGCCCAACGTTGGGGCTGGACTGAAGTGATGAACAGCATGGTTCACTCTGACATTGCTTTTGACCGTCTTCTCTAAATCTGACATATGTTTTGGTGTCTGGTTTTCATCATACTCTTGCCATCTCTGAGCCAGTGTGAGAGTAAGCGGTTTGGAAACAGGTTCAGCACAGATTTCAGCCACTTCTAAAACAGTCGTATCACTATGTACATCTGAGTCTTGAACAGATACTATATAGTCTTTGTGCTCTCTCCCATCAACAGAGATGAAAGATTCACTGCGTGGAGACTCTAATTCCTCAGAGTCTTCTAACGTAAAGCTGTGCCGATTAAACTTAGAACCAAAGACCTGGCGATCTAAGTTTTCTAATTCTAGCCGCAGTTCACGAGTCATTGACGTGGTCATTGGAAAGTACTCAGTTGAATCATCTGGAGAACTACCATCACCAAATGCACTTTTATCTTTATTATCACAGGTTAATGTTTGAGAACAGTTCTGGAACTCTTTTGGATATGTCGATGCAGGAAGTTCAACAGCTCCCAGTGAAGTATTTTCATTACCTTCATTCACCAATGAGTTTTCTTGCCATACTGGGGAAGACTCCTTCTTCAGAGTACAGCTAGGAACTATTTTGTCTGGAAGTATACGGTTTTTACTTAGGGCTGTAAAGTTCAAAAATTCATTCAAATTCTTGACCACTCGCACCTGTCTCTTTTCTGTCACATCATCCGTAATTATATCCTGAGTATCACTTTTATCCACCGAAGAAGAAAGAATCCTACCCTGGCTTCCTGAAAGTTTCTCTTTAAGGTCCTGTAAGTATCCTTGTTTTGTCCCCACTTTTGGAATGACTAGATTTCCTGTACTAACAGAACACATTTCACTCTTAAGCGTTGTGGTCTTGGTGTTAATGTGGTTGTTTAAAGCTGTTTCATCAGATTCTGGCTCCGACAGTGTTTCAAATGAGGCAGCAGGCTGCAATTTGGATTCTTGATGAGTCATCAGTTGGATGGTGGAGTCATCTAAACTCGAGAATGGTTTCACCTTACTTCGCTCCTTAACAGCCGATGTTTCATCCAAGCTCTGATTCTGCCTGTGACGATTAACTTGATGAATACCAGCAAGAGAATTAAGGGAGGCGGCAGAGCTTTGGCGCCGTAAAGCACAGACCTTGGTGTATGCATTCTCTCGGGGTGTCTTCAGGAGTGGAGAATCCCTTGGTGTCATTGCACAGAACTGTTTTTCGAACAGCTGTAGTTCCTTCTGTGGTGGCATGGGAGGCAAGGAACTCCACAGGACTTCCAGCATCCGTAGAGCATCATCAAATGCAAACTCTCTTTTCATCTCAAGTAACAACCAGCGGTAGCAGAAGAGGAGGTCATCAGCCTAAAGACAGCAACACATAAACACAAAATACACTGTACACAGATCTAAGGTTCTCACGGCAGTAAGTATCAGGATTATGGTCTTTTGGGATACGACACCGCTTTGTATGGTAGGCAAGTATGGATGTTTCAGATGAAGATGCTGCCTCCACATTCAAGTTAATCTTGTATCCTGAAGATGGTGGCAGCATTTCCATGTGAAACGTTGACACCAAGTCACCAAGCCACTGACGACCATGTCCCACAAGACCGTAAACTTGTTAATTCTTCTTTATTTACATTTTAAAGACAACTCTTCAGAAAGTAGTAAAATTGTATTTATCACTTCCAACAAAACAACCTTGTTTTATGCATTCTTTGCTTGTTTTGTCTCTGAAACTACTAAACAGATTTGAATGAAGGTCTGCACCAAAGGCACTCAAGCATTTGACCCTATGTCAGTCAAATTTAGCCCTACTTTAGGAAATGCTCAAACTGAAATAATTGAGTTCTTACAAACAGCTGATTCAGCAACAAATTCATATATAACATAAAATACAGAAGTAATTATGACTGCAATTAAAGTATTTTATAAATATTTTCTTTATGTTGAATGTTTAATAAAAATCAATAAAACATAAATTTCAATGTATGACATGGCAACATCTGTGCAGACATAACTGGTCTGCACAGATGTTGCCACAACTGAATATTAACACTAATCTTGTTTTCTTTATGCTCTTAGCCCTACAGACGTAAACTACTAAGTCAAGCTGCTGTTTTAAACCGGCAGAACTGCTCCCTTTTTGTGGGTACATAATATATGACAACTCCCTTCAAACATCAAATATAGGAAAACGTTTTTGTGATCATGATGTTCACACAATATAAAAACAGACGTCACAAGCTGCCAGGCATCGCAACTTTTCCGAATGCCAAAATTGTTTAGACAGGCACTATGGACATGCATGTTAGGTGAAAATTTTTGATGCTAGGCACAGGGAGGGATTAACAACATATATGATGTATTCAGAGAGTGAGTTTGATAATTCAAGTGATTAATATTCTAGTATATAAATCCCGCCTCTGTGGTCTAGTGGTCAGAGTTTCTGGCTACAGATACAGAGGTCCCGGGTTCGATTCCCGGCGCTACCAGATTTTCTGAGTAGTAGTGGGTCTGGAACGGGGTCCACTCAGCCTCGTGAGATCAATTGAGGA
>Ga0268261_10003774_pt1 | contig 11204 bp, 7 predicted proteins | sample TergutNc150P1_FD_190353 | JGI IMG/M metagenome (GOLD analysis project Ga0268261, IMG submission 190353) | Nasutitermes corniger P1 segment gut microbial community from laboratory colony in Florida, USA - Nc150 P1 (SPAdes) (version 2) | ecosystem: Host-associated > Arthropoda: Insects > Digestive... | reverse complement strand
CACTACATGCCGATCCCCTACCTAGGCATAAAGGTAAAGATGGACGGAGCCTGACCTCCAACGTCACCCTACACCTATTAATACCTCCACCGCCACCCTTACGCCAAAATTACCCAGACCTGCCCCGTTACTACTTCCGACATACGTCTTATCTGTTCTGATTATAGGTCTAAACATAACTTGCACAAAATTCTGCATTTTGTGAATTTGCACTCGACCTACATCCTATCTGTACAATCTCTAAACTCAAAACATGACTCGCGCTAAATTACGAAATACGTTCATAGCGTCTCAACATTTGTGTACCTTCATTAAGCCTGTTCGGGATGAAGAAAAGCCCAGTCAGGAAAGGTTATGGATATGATACGCTGCAGCATGGGCATGTTCTTAGTAGTTCCCACTTTTGTCACCAGGCGCCTCCACATATGCAAAGACGCCAGAGATCCTAGCGGCGAAAGATGGAACTATTTGTCGAGAAGTGCTGTCCTGTAATTTTGAATAAATGACCGCTTTAACTCCATTTAGGTATCTGTTTCTGGATCACCGAACATGTATTGGTGCAAACTATTGCGTTTCGTGTCTGAATGCTCGACCTACAGCCTATCTCTGCCATGTATGCGCTTGGATCATGACTCGGGCCAAGTGATGAAATTCGTTTATATGCGAACTGCACATATAATGAATATGGCACTAACACTAGAATTGAACCTACTGAAGCAACTGGTATTTATTCTTTTGTGTTTATTTCTCAAATGTGCTGAATTTGAGCTAGAAACATTTGGCGCTACAGGTGATGAAATACGTTTATTGGCATTCTATCTAAATCCAGACTTTATAGACTTTAGTCTAAAAACATGAGTTTCGACAAGTGATGAAATTGCGTTAATTACGAAAGACTTGTGTCTTAACTGTACTGAAAATGAGCAAGAATCATGCCTTACATCAACTGACAGAAATCGTGCCATAACGCAAATACCTGTTACGAAGAAGGTATGGAAAAATCACACACAAAGTGATGAAAATTGTCTATTGGCGTTCGACATACTTCTTATCTGTTCTGATTGTAGGACTAAACTTAACTTGTATATAATTCTGAAATTCGGCTGTTTGCAAGCGACCTACAGCCTATCTGTGCAGTATATGAGCTCGAAACATGACACGCGCTAATTGATGGGGCTAGACATTTAGATTCATTCATTAGAATATAACTCAGCCCAGTTAGGTATGACGAAAAGCCTAGTCAGGAGAACGTTGTGGATCTGACAAACTGCTTCCTGGGCAAGTTCTAAGTAGTTCACACTTTCGATGCCAGGCGCTTCCAAGTACGCCTAGACGCCAGAGATCCTAGCGGCGAAAGTTGGAACTATCTGTTGAGAAGGCTGTCCTGTAATGTTGAAGACCTTACCACTTCCACGCCATTTAGGGATCTGATTCTTGTTACAAATCTATTAAAAGAGGCGACGGACACAATTAGTTTACGTGTATTTAAAGCATGAGGTGCAACAAACCACATAAAAAAAGTAATGATGTTCGCACATCAGATTAACTTTGCTGCATTTCATTTCGTAATATGAATTGCTCCAACTGAGAAATTCGTGTATCAGAGCTCGTCCTATATCTATCTATCTTTGCAGAAATTGAAAACCAATTATTGCTTGAGCTAACTGAATAAAACGCTTTATGACGTTCGACAAGTAGCTTAATAGTGTTGATACATGTGCCAAAACAAATCATTGGTACTTTCGTGCTCAAACTCCAGCAGATCTATATTGAACACTGTAGAGACCATTCTTACGAAATGATTCAATTCGTTTATTTGTTCTCGAAAAGTCATGAAATTTATATACTTTCGAAAGAATAGCAAATTAACTGTGCTGAATATGGGCTAGAAACTTGACTTTCTCCACCCAAACCAAGAAGTTGTTTGACACTTGACATACAGCCGATCAGAGAGAAATAATGCCTGAAAATTCAACTTGAAGTAATGAAATTTGTCTATTTACATCCGTCATACATCTTATCTGTTCCGATTGTAGGTCTAAACATAACTTACACAAATTCTACTTTTGTGAATTTGCTTTCGACCTACATCCTCACTGTACACTCTCTCAACTCAACACATGACTCGCGCTAAGTTATGAAATACGTGCATAGCGTCTCAACATTTGGGTACTTTCATTAAGCCTGTTCGGAATGAAGAAATGCCCAGTCAGGAAAAGTTATGGATATGAAACTCTGCAGCCTGGGCAATTTCTTAGTAGTTCAAACTTTTGTCACCAGGCGCCTCCACATATGCAAAGACGCCGGAGATCCTAGCGGCGAAATATGGAGCTATTTGTCGAAAAGGCTTTCACATAATTTTGCATAAATGACCGGTTTCACGCCAATTAGGTATCTGTTTCTGGATCTCCGAACCTGTATTGGTACAAACTATTGTGTTTCGTGTCTGAGTGCTCGACCTACAGCCTATCTCTGCCATGTATGCGCTTGAATCATGACTCGGGCCAAGTGATGAAATTCCTTTATATGCGAAAAACATGCAGCGTATCTATACTGAATATGGGACTAAAACTAGAATTGAACCTACTAAAGCAACTGGTATTTATTCTTTTGTGTTCATTTCTTGCATGTGCGGAATATGAGCTCGATACGTTTGGCGCTACAAGTGACGAAATACGTTTAATGGCATTCTATCTAAATCCAGGCTTTATAAACGTTAGTCAATAAACATGAGTTTCGACAAGTTTTGAAATTCGTAGAATTAGGAAAGACTTGTGCCTTAATTGTACTGAAAATTAGCTACAAACCTGCGTTACTACAACTGACGGAAGTCGTGTCATAACGCATCTATCTGCGACGAAGAAGGCATGGAAAAATCTCAAACAAAGTGATGAAAATTGTGTATTGCCGTTGGACATACTTCTTGTCTGTTCTGATTATAGGTCTAACATAAATTAATTATAATTCTTAAATTCGGGTTTTTGCACGCGACCTACAGCCTATCTGTGCAGTATTTAAGCTCGAAACATGACAAGCGCTAAGTAATGGGGCTCGACATTTAGGTTCATTCTTTAGTACATAACTCAGCATGACGAAAAGCCTAGTCAGGAGAAGGTTGTGGACCTGACATGCTGCATCCTGGGCAAGTTCTTAGTAGTTCACACTTTCGTTGCCAGGCGCTTCCAAGTACGCCTAGAAGCCAGAACTCCTAACGGCGAAATTTGGTACTATTTGTTGAGAAGGCTGTCCTGTAAAGTTGAAGACCTTACTCCTTCCACGCCATTTAGGGATCTGATTCTTGCCACAAATCTATGAAAAGGGGCGACAGACACAATTAGCATACGTGTATTTAAAGCATCAGTTGCAACAAACCACATAAAATTAGTAATTAAGTTCGCCCATCAGATTAACTGTGCTGCATATCATTACGTATTATGAATTGAAAAAACTGAGAAATTCGCGTATAAGAGATAGATTTATATCTATTTTTCAGAAATTGAGCACGAATTACTGCTTGAGCTAAATGAATAAAACGCGCTATGACGTTCGACAAGTAGCTTATTAGTTTTGATACATGTGCCAGATCAAATCATAGGTACTTTCGTGCTCAACCTGCAGCAGATCTATGCTGAATTATGACTGAAGACACCATTAGCACGAAATGATCATATTCCTATATTTGTTCTCGAAAAGTCATGAAATTCGTATACCTACGAAAGAATAGCAACATAACTGTGCTGAATATGGTCTACAAACTTGACTTAAACCAACCGAAGCAAGAAGTGTTTTGACACTTGACATACAGCCGACCAGAGACAAGTAATGCATGGAAAATTCCACATGAAGTAATGAAATTTGTGTATTTACTTCCGACATACTTCTTATCTGTTCTGATTATAGGTCCAAACATAACTTGCACAAAATTCTGCATTTTGTGAATTTGCACTCGACCTACATCCTATCTGTACACTCTCCCAACACAATACATGACTCGCGCTAAATTACGAAATACGTTCATAGATTCTCAACATTTGCGTACATTCATTAAGCCACTTCGGGGTGAAGAAAAGCCCAGTCAGGAAAGATTATGGATATGACACGCTGCAGCCTGGGCAAGTTTTTTGTAGTTCCCAATTTCGTCACCAGGCGCCTCCACATATGCAAAGACGCCAGAGAACCTAGCGGCGAAAGATGGAACTATTTGTCGAGAAGGCTGTCTTGTAATTTTGCACAAATGACCGTTTTCACGCCATTTATGTATTTGTTTTAAGATCTACGAACCTGTATTGGTACAAACTATTGTGTTTTGTGTCTGAGTGCTCGAACCACAGCCTATCCCTGCGCTTGGATCATGACTCGGGCCAAGTGATGAAATTCCTTTATATGCGAAAAACATGCAGGGTATCATTACTGAATATGGGACTAAAACTAGAATTGAACCTACTAAAGCAACTGGTATTTAATCTTTTGTGTTTATTTCTTACATGTGCTGAATATGAGCTCGATACATTTGGCGCTACAAGTGACGAAAATTGTTTAATGGCATTCTATCTAAATCCAGGCTTTATAAACGTTAGTAAAAAAATGAGTTTCCACAAGTGTTGAAATTCGTAGAATTACGAAAAACTTGTGTCTTAACTGAACTAAAAATTAGCTACAAAACTACCTTACTCCGACTGACGGAAGTCGTGTCATAACGCATCCATCTGCGACGAAGAAGGCATGGAAAAATACCAAACAAAGTGATGAAAATTGTGTATTGCCGTTGGACATACTTCTTGTCTGTTCTGATTATAGGACTATCATAAATTACTTATAATTCTGAAATTCGGGTGTTTGCACGCGACCTACAGCCTATCTGTGCAGTATTTGAGCTCGAAACATGACTCGCGCTAAGTGATGGGTCTCGAAATTTAGGTTCATTCATTAGTACGTAACTCAGCATGACGAAAAGCCTCGTGAGGAGAACGTTGTGGATGTGACAATCTGTATCCTGGGCAAGTTCTTAGTAGTTCATTCTTTCGTTGCCAGGCGATTCTGAGTTCGCCTAGACGCCAGAGCTCCTAGCGGCGAAAATTGGAACTATTTGTTGAAAAGGATTTCCTATAATGTTGAAGACCTTACCCCTTCCACACCATTTAGGGATGTGATTCTTGCTACAAATCTATGAAAACTGGCGACAGACACAATTAGCTTACGTGTATTTAAAGCCTCATTTGCAACAAACAACATAGAAATAGTAATGACGTTCACCCATCAGATTACGAGTGCTGCATTTCATTTCGTAATATGAATTGCTCCAACTGAGAAATTCGCGTATAAAAGCAAGATTTATATCTAATTTTTGCAGAATTTGAACAAGAATTACTGTTTGAGCAAACTGAATAAAACGCTTTACGATGTTCGTCAAGTAGCTTAATAGTGTTGATACATGTGCCAAATCAAATCATTGGTACATTCCTTCTCAACCTGCGGCAGATATATACTCCTAGCGGCGAAATTTGGAACTATCTGTTGAGAAGGCTGACCTGTAATGTTGAAGACTTACACGCCTTTTGGGGATCTGATTCTTGTTACAAATCTATTAAAAGAGGCTACGGACACAATTAGCTTACGTGTATTTAAAGCATGAGTTGCAACAAACCACATAAACAGAGTAATGATGTTCGCACATCAGATTACCTGTGCGGCATTTCATTTCGTAATATGAATTGCTCCAACTGAGAAATTCGTGTATAAGTGCTCGGCCTATATCCATCTATCTTTGCAGAAATTGAAAAACAATTATTGCTTGTGCTAACTGAATAAAACGCTTTATGACTTTCGACAAGTAGCTTAATAGTGTTTATTTGTTCTCGAAAAGTGATGAATTTTATATACTTTCGAAAGAATAGAAAATTAACTGTGCTGAATATGGGCTAGAATTTTGACTTACTCCACCCAAAGCAAGAAGTGTTTTGACACTTGACATACAGCCGATCAGAGACAAAAAATGCCTGGAAAATTCCACTTGAAGTAATGAAGTTTGTGTATTTACATCTGTCATACATCTTATCTGTTCCGATTGTAGGTCTAAACAAAACTTACACAAATTCTACTTTTGTGAATTTGCATTCGACCTACATCCTCACTGTACACTCTCTCAACTCAATTCATGACTCGCGCTAAGTTATGAAATACGTGCATAGCGTTTCACCATTTTAAGCCTGTTCGGAATGAAGAAATGCCCAGTCAGGAAAAGTTATGGATATGAAACTGTGCAGCCTGGGCAATTTTTAGTAGTTCACACTTTTGTCACCAGGCGGCTCCACATATGCAAAGACGCCGCAGATCCTAGCGGCGAAATATGGAACTATTTGTCGAGAAGTCTTTCCCATAATTTTGCATAAGTGACCGCTTTCACGCCATTTAGGTATCTGTTTCTGGATCTCCGAACCTGTATTGGTACAAACTATTGTGTTTCGTGTCTGAGTGCTCGACCTACAGCCTATCTATGCTATGTATGCGCTTGGATCATGACTCGGACCAAGTGATGAAATTCCTTTATATGCGAAAAACATGCAGCGTGTCAATACTGATTATGGGACTAAAACTAGAATTGAACCTACTAAAGCAACTGGTATTTATTCTTTTGTGTTTATTTCATTCATGTGCTGAATATGAGCTCGATACATTTGGCGCTACAATTGATGAAATATGTTTAATGGCATTCTATCTAAATCCAGGCTTTATAAACGTTAGTCAAAAAACATGAGTTTCGACAAGTGTTGAAATTCGTAGAATGTAACTGTACTGAAAATTAGCTACAAACCTACCTTACTGCAACTGATGGAAGTCATGTCATAACGCATCTATCTGCGACGAAGAAGGCATGGAAAAATCTCAAACAAAGTGATGAAAACTGTGTATTGCCGTTGGACATACATCTTGTCTGTTCTGATTATAGGTCTAACATAAATTACTTATAATTCTGAAATTCGGGTGTTTGCACGCGACCTACAGCCTATCTGTGCAATATTTGAGCTCGAAACATGGCTCGCCCTAAGTGATGGGGCTCGACATTTAGGTTCATTCATTAGTACATAACTCAGCATGACGATAAGCCTAGTCAGGAGAACGTTGTGGAACTAACATGCAGCATCCTGGGCAAGTACTTAGTAGTTCACACTTTCGTTGCCATGCGCTTCCAGGTACGCCTAGACGCCAGAGCTCCTAGCGGCAAAATTTGGAACTATTTGTTGAGAAGGCTGGCCTGTAAAGTTGAAGACCTTACCCCTTCCACGCCATTTAGGTATCTATTTCTTGCTACAAATATATGAAAAGGGGCAATAGACACAATTAGCTTAAGTGTATTTAAAGCATCAGTTGCAACAAATCATGTAAAAATAGTAATGAAGTCGACCCATCATATTGCCTGTGCTGCATATCATTTCGTAATATGAATTGCTAAAACTGATAAATTCGCGTATAAGAGGAAAATTTATATCTATTTTTGCAGAAATTGGACACGAATTACTGCTTGAGGCAACTGAATAAAACGCTTTTTGATTTTCGACAATTAGCTTAATAGTGTTGATACATGTGCCAAATCAAATCATTGGTACTTTCCTGCTCAACCTGCAGCAGAACTTTGTTGAATAAAGACTGAAGAAACCATTCGAATGAAATGATCAAATTCGTTTATTTTTTATCGAAAAGTCATGAAATTCGTATACTTAAGAAAGAATAGCAACTTAACTGTTCTGAATATGGGCTACAAACTTGACTTACTCCAACCGAAGCAAGAAGTGTTTTGACACTTGACATACAGCCGATCAGAAAGAAATAATGACTGGAACATTCCACTTGAAGTAATGTAATTTGTGTGTTTACATCCGACATACGTCTTATCTGTTCTGATTATGGATCTAAACATAACTTGCATATAATTCTGAAATACGGGTGTTTGCACGCGACCTATAGCCTATCTGTGCAACATTTTAGCTCGAAACATGACTCGCTCTAAGCGATGGGGCCCGATATTTTGTTTCATTCATTAGTACATAAGTCAGCAAGACGAAAATCCTCGTCAGGAGAACATTGTGGATCTGACAATCTGTATCCTGGGCAAGTTCTTAGTAGTTCACTCTTTCGTTGCAAGGCGATTCTGAGTACGCCTAGACGATAGAGATGCTCTCGGCGAAATTTGGAACTATTTGTTGAAAAGGATTTCCTATAATGTTGAAGACCTTACCCCTTCCACGCCATTTACGGATCTGATTCTTGCTACAAATCTATGAAAAGGGGCGAGAGACACAATTAGCATACGTGTATTTAAAGCATCATTTTCAACATACAACATAGAAATACAAATGATGTTCACCCATCAGATTACGAGTGCTGCATTTCATTTCGCAACTCCAACTGAGAAATTCCAATATAAAAGCAAGATTTATATCTAATTTTGCAGAATATGAACACGAATTACTGCTTGAACTAACTGAATAAAACGCTTTACGATGTTCGACAAATAGCTTAATAGTGTTGATACATGTGCCAAATCAAATGATTGGTACTTTCCTTCTCAACCTGCGGCAGATCTATACTGCATAAAGACTGAAGGCACCATTCGAACGAAATGAACAAATTCGTTTATTTGTTCTCGAAAATTCATGAAATTCGTATACTTAGGAAAGAATAGCAACTTATCTGTGATGAATATGGGCTACAAACTTGACTTACTACAACCGAAGCAAGAAGTGTTTTGACACTTGACATACAGCCGATCAGTGAATAATAATGCCTGGAAAATTCCACTTGAAGTAATGAAATTTGTGTATTTACATCCGTCATAAGTCTTATCTGTTCTGATTATAGGCCTAAACATAACTTGCATAAAATTCTGCATTTCGTGAATTTGCACTCGATCTACAACCTATCTGTACAATCTCTCAACTCAAAACATGACTCGAGCTAAATTACGAAATAAGTTCATAGCGTCTCAACATTTGGGTACCTTTATTAAGCCTGTTCGGGATGAAGAAAAGCCCAGTCAGGAAAGGTTATGGATATGATACGCTGCAGCCTGGGCTTGTTCTTAGTAGTTCCTACTTTTGTCACCAGGCGCCTCCACATATGCAAAGACGCCAGAGACCCTAGCGGCGAAAGATGGAACTATTTGTCGAGAAGTGCTGTCCTGTAATTTTGAATAAATGACCGCTTTAACTCCATTTAGGTATCTGTTTCTGGATCTCCGAACCTGTATTGGTGCAAACTATTGCGTTTCGTGTCTGAATGCTCGACCTACAGCCTATCTCTGCCATGTATGTGCTTGGATCATGACTCGGGCCAAGTGATGAAACTCGTTTATAAGCGAACTGAACATATAATGTATATGGGACTAACACTAGAATTGAACCTACTGAAGCAACTGGTATTTATTCTTTTGAGTTTATTTCTCAAAAGTGCTGAATTTGAGCTAGAAACCTTTGGCGTTACAAGTGATGAAATACGTTTATTGGAATTCTATCTAAATCCAGACTTTATAGACATTAGTCTAAAAACATGAGTTTCGATAAGTGATGAAATTGGTTTAATTACGAAAGACTTGTGTCTTAACTGTACTGAAAATGAGCAAGAATCATGCCTGATATCACCTGACTGAAATCGTGCCATAACGCAACTATCTGTTAGGAAGAATGTATGGAAAAATCACACACAAAGTGATGAAAATTGTCTATTAGCGTTCCACATACTTCTTATCTGTTCTGATTGCAGGTCTAAACTTAACTTGTATATAATTCTGAAATTCGGATGTTTGCACGCGACCTACAGCCTATCTGTGCAGTATATGAGCTCGAAACATGACACGCGCTAATTGATGGGGCTAGACATTTAGATTCATTCATTAGTATATAACTCAGCCGAGATAGGTATGACGAAAAGCCTAGTCAGAAGAACGTTGTGGATCTGACAAACTGCTTCCTGGGCAAGTTCTAAGTAGTTCACACTTTCGATGTCAGGCGCTTGCAAGTACGCCTAGACGCCAGAGCTCCTAGCGGCGAAAGTTGGAACTATCTGTTGATAAGGCTGTCCTGTAATGTTGAAGACCTTACAAATTCCACGCCATTTAGGGATATGATTCTTGTTACCAATCAATTAAAAGAGGCTTCGGATACAATTAGCTTACGTGAATTTAAAGCATGAGTTGAAACAAACCACTTAAAAAGAGTTATGATGTTCGCACATTAGATTACTTGTGCTGCATTTCATTTCGTAATATGAATTGCTGCAACTGAGAAATTCATGAATAAGAGCTCGACCTATATCTATCTATCTTAGCAGAAATTGAAAAAAAAATTTTTGCTTGAGCTAACTGAATAAAACGCTTTATGACGTTCGACAAGTAGCTTAATAGTGTTGATACATGTGCCAAATCAAATCATTGGTACTTTCTTGCTTAACCTCCAGCAGATCTAACCTAAATACTGTACAGACCATTCGTACGAAATGATTCAATTCGTTTATTTGTTCTCGAAAAGTCATGAAAATTATATACTTTCGAAAGAATAGCAAATTAACTGTTCTGAATATGGGCTAGAAACTTGACTTACTGCACCCAAAGCAAGAAGTGTTTTGACACTTGACATACAGCCGATCAGAGACAAATAATGCGTGGAAAATTGCACTTGAAGTAATGAAATTTGTGTATTTACATCCGTCATACATCTTATCTGTTCCGATTGTAGGTCTAAACATAACTTACACAAATTCTACTTTTTGTAAATTTTCTTTCGACCTACATCCTCACTGTACACTCTCTCAACTCAATACATGACTCGCGATAAGTTATGATATACGTGCATAGCGTTTCAACATTTGGGTACATTCATTAAGCCTGTTCGGAATGAAGTAATGCCCAGTCAGGAAATTTATGGATATGAAACTGTGCAGCCTGGGCAATTTCTTAGTAGTTCACACTTTTGTCACCAGGCGCCTCCACATATGCAAAGACGCCAGAGATCCTAGCGGCGAAATATGGAACTATTTGTCGAGAAGGCTTTCCCATAATTTTGCCTAAATGACCGCTTTCACGCCATTTAGGTATCTGCTTCTGGATCTACGCACTTGTATTGGTACATACTATTGTGTTTCGTGTCTGAGTGCTCGACCAACAGCCTATCTATGCCACGTATGCGCTTGGATCATGACTCGGGCCAAGTAAT
>Ga0268261_10003773_pt1 | contig 11204 bp, 14 predicted proteins | sample TergutNc150P1_FD_190353 | JGI IMG/M metagenome (GOLD analysis project Ga0268261, IMG submission 190353) | Nasutitermes corniger P1 segment gut microbial community from laboratory colony in Florida, USA - Nc150 P1 (SPAdes) (version 2) | ecosystem: Host-associated > Arthropoda: Insects >... | reverse complement strand
TAGAGGTCTCTGTGACGAGCTGATCACTCGTCCAGAGGAGCCCTACCGACTGTGCTGCGTCGTTGTGTGTGATCTAGAAACATCAAGAATAGGTGCTCCATATATACATATATGACATTAGTAACTTAAGGGTTAAATAGTATGGAGATTTGGCGGGATAATGGTGACGGAAAATTCGAAGTCCTCGGCAAGAAACCTGTCCCAGTGACACTTTCTACGAATAAATAACACTTGGGGTTCCCCGGGACGAAACGCGTCCTCCCTAGTGAAATGCCTGCTACTAACTGTCTGAGCCACTGCGTGGTTTGTGGATGACGAATTACAACAAACATCACCTGCTTCAACAAACATATCTCTCACTTTGTGGCTGAGTATCTTATCCTAATCGTGGCCGATTTAAGAGGGTTTGATTTCATACAGTAAATGCTCATGACGTTCAAGCTATTACCATGTTTTGTGCTAAAACTAAGTTACTTTGTGCCCCAAACTTGCAGCTGTCTTCTTCCTATTCTTCCAGGCGCTGAACTTCCTAGTTGAAAGTTTTGGCCTTCTCAACGACCTCTTTCCACTTCCCTCGACCCTGGACGCAGGAAATTCAGATTTTGTTCTTCAGTTGGTAGATATCCTGTTTGATGTTATCCTCCCATCTGTACTTGGGTATACCTTGTGATTTTTGGTTAGAGGTTTCCAATTAAATATCTTCTTAACTGTTCTGGTATCTGGCATCCTTTGTACATGACTAAACCAACTTAGCCTCTGAGCTTTAAAACTTGCAGCTATCTTCTTCTTCTTCTTCTTCTTCTTCTTCTTCTTCTTCTTCTTCTTCTTCTTCTTCTTCTTCTTCCAGGCGCTGAACTTCCTAGTTAAAAGTTTTGGCCTTCTCAACGACCTCTTTCCACTTCCCTCGAACCTGGACGCAGGCTATCCAGTTTTAGATCTTCATTTGGCAGATGTCCTGTTTGATGTTATCCTCCCATCTGTACTTGGGTATTCCTTGTGATCTTTTGGTTAGAGGTTTCCAATTAAATATCTTCCTAACTGTTCTGGTATCTGGCATCCTTCATACATGACCAAACCAACTTAGTCTTTGAGCTTTGTAACTTGAAACTATTGTCTTAAACACTAAATGTATAAAAACTATTGTCTTATAAATTTGATACCTGTATTGTGGCATTATGTATTGTAAAATATTGTATTGTAACACGCTGTAGTGTGACACTCTATTGTGACACTATGAATTGTGACACTATTATGACACCTGAATTGTGACACCCTGTAATTTGACACTGTATTGGTACATTCTGTATTGTGACAACCTGTGATGTGATACAATGTACTATGACACTCTGTATCGTGACGCCCTGCATTGCGACCCATTATTGTGAAAAATGTATTGTGACACCCTGTATTGTGACGCCATGTAATTTGACACTCTATTGCGATAATCTGTATTGTGGCATCCTGTATTGTGACACTATGTATTTTGACAGTCTATTGTGACACTCTGTATTGTGGCACTCTGTATTGTGACAAACTCTATTGTGACACCCTATTGTGACACTTGTGTTGTGACACTCTGTAATGTGGCACCTGTATTATGACAAACTCTATTGTGACACCCTATTGTGACACCTGTGTTGTGACACCCCGTATTGTGACACTCAATTATGTTCCTTGAATTGTAATACCCTGTATTTTGAAAGTCAATTGCGACATTCTGTATTTAACACCCTGTACTGTGACACTATGTATTGTGACGCCATAAGTTGTGACGCTATTTTGATACCTGAAATGTGACACTGTATTATGACACAATATATTGTGAAAATTTGTGTTGCGACATTCTGTATTGTGACATCCCGTACTGTATAATCTGTATTGTGACAATCTGTATTGTGACGCCATGCATTGTGACAATCTATGGTGACACCTGTATTGTGGTACCCTCTATTGTGACTCCTGAATTGTAACATCCTGTATTGTGATACACTGTATTCTGACACCCTGTGTTGTGACATTCTGTATGGTGACATCCTGTACTGTGAGACCCTGCATTGTGACACCCTATACTGTGAAGTCTTATATTCTGAAACTCTATTGTGACACATGTATTGCGACACCATATATTGTGACAACCTGTATTGCTACAACGTGTGCTGTGACAACATGTGTTGTGACACAATGTGTTGCGACACTGTGTTGTGACAGCCTGTGTTGCGACACTTAGTGCTGTGACACCCTGTGTTGTAACAACCTGTGTTGAGACACCCTGTGTTGTGACACCATATGTTGTGACACGGTGTGTTGTGAAACTCTGTTGTAACAAGCTGTATTGTGACACTCTGTATTGTGACACCCTGTATTGTGACACTCTTTATTATGACACCGTGTATTGTGACACCAATTATTGTGACACTCTGTATTGTGAAACCATGTATTGTGATTCTCTTTATTGTAACACCCTTATTGTAACACCTTTTATTGTGACATTCTGTATTGTGACACCTTGTATTGTAACACCTGTATTGTGAAACCCTTTATTGTGACACTCTATTGTGGCACACTGTGTTGTGACATCCTGTGTTGTGACACTATGTGTTATGGAACACTGTGTTGTGACACCCTGCGTTTCGACATCCTCTGTTATGACAACCTGTGTTGTGTAACCATCCGTTGTGACAACCTGTGTTGTGACACCCTGTGTTGTGACACCCTGTGTTGTGACACCCTGTGTTGTGAAATCCTTTGTTGAAACATCCTGTGTTGTGAAACCCTGTGTTGTGACATCCTGTGTTTGACACCTTGTGTTGAGACATCCTGTTATGTGACACCCTGTGTTGTGACACCCTCTGTTTTGACACCCTGTTTTGTGGCACCCTATGTTATGACATCCTCTGTTGTGACATTCTGTGTTGTTACATCCTATGTTGTGACAACCTCTCTTTTGTGACACCCTGTGTTTTGAAACCCTCTGTTGTGACACCCTGTTTTGTGGCACCCTGTGTTGTGACATCCTCTGTTGTGACATTCGGTGTTGTGGCACTCTATGTTGTGACACCCTTTCTTTTGTGAAACCCTGTGTTGTGACGTCATTGGTTGTGACACACTGTTTTGTTGGACCCTGTGTTGTGATAATCTCTGTTGTGACACTCTGTGTTGTGACACCCTGTGATGTGACAGCCTGTGTTGTGTCACCAAATGTTGTGACATCCTGTGTTGTGATATCCTGAATTGTGACAACCTTTGTTGTGACACCAAGTGTTATGACATTCTGTGTTGTGACACCCTGTGATGTGACATTCTATGTTGTGAAATCCTCTGTTGGGGAATCCTGTGTTGTAACATCGTGTGTTGGGACATCGTGTGTTGTGACATCCTGTGTTGTGACACTTGTGTTGCTCCACCCTGCGGTGTGACCCTCAGTTTTGTGGCTCCCTCTGTTTGTGACACCCTGTGTTTTGCCATTTTGTTGAGACACCTTGTGTTATGGAAACATCTGTTCTGAGATCCTGTGTTGTTTCACCCTGTGATGTGACACCCTCTGTTGTGGCGCTCTTTGTTGAGTCATCCTCTGTTGCGGTACCCTTAGTTGTGACAACTTGTTTTGTGACACCCTGAGCTGTGACACCAAATGTCGTGACACACTGTGTTCTAACCACCTGTGTTGTGACGCCCTCTGTTGTAACACTCTGTGTTGTGGCACTATGTGTTGTGACACCCTGTATTGTGACATCCTGTCTTGTGGAATACCTGTGTTGTGACAGGCTGTGTTGTGACAATTTCGATGTGACATCCTGTGTTGTGCATCCTCTGTTGTTATAACCTGTTTTGTGACACCCTGTTTTGTGATACCCTGTGTTGTGACACCCTGTGTTGTGAAACCCTGTGTTGTGACATCATCTGTTGTGATATTCTGTGATGTGTCATCCTGTGTTGTGACATCCTTTTTTGTGAGAACCTGTTATATGACACCGTTTGTTGTGACACCTTCTTTTGTGACACCCTATGTTGTAACTCCCTGTGTTGTGACACATTGTGCTGTGGCACACTGTGTTGTGACAACCTGTGGTGCGACACCCTGTGTAGTGCCATCCTCTGTTTTGCACTTTGTGTTGTGACACTGTGTGTTGTGGCAAACTACGTTGTGACACCCTCTGTTGTGAAACACTGTGTTGTGTCACCCTTTTTTGTGACACTGTGTTGTGACACCCTGTGTTTTGTCACACTCTGATGTGACACCCTGTGTTTTGGTACCCTATGTTGTGACACGCTGTATTGTGACACCTTTGTTGTGACGTCCTTCGTTGTGATATGTTGTGTTTTTACACCCTGTGATGTGACATCCTATTTTGTTGCAACCTCAGTTGTGACAACCTCTGTTTTGATATTTTGTTGAGACACACTCTGTTGTGACACAATGTGTTGTGAAGCCTTCTATTCTGATACCTTGGGTTTTTGCACCATTTGTTGTGACACCCTGTGTTGTGGCACCCCCTCTTGCGAAACCATCTGCTGTGGCACCCTGTGTTGTGAAACCCTGTGCTGTAAAACCCTCTGCTGCTACACCCTGTGTCATAACACCCTGTGTTGTGACACTAGTTGTTGTGGTACCTTGTTTTGTGACACCCTTTGTTGCGTCATCTTGTGTTGTGAAACCCTGTGTTGTGACACGTTGTGTTGTGACACCTTTGTTGTGTCTTCTTGTGTTGTGACATCCGCTGTTGTAACACCCTCTGTTGTGACACCCTGTTTTGATTCATCCCGTTTTGTGTCACCCTGTGTTGTTTCAATCTTGGTTGTAACACCCTGTGTTGTCACACACTGTGTTGTGACATCTTGTGTTGTGACATTGTGTGTTGTGACACTCTGTGTAGTGACACCGTTCTTTGACAACCTATGTTTGGTTACCCTGCTTTGTGACACCCTATGTTGTGATATTCTGTATTGTGACACCCTGTGTTCTTTCATCCTGTTTTGCGACACTCTGTCATGTGACATTCCGTGTTGTGACATCCTGTGTTGTGAGACTCTGTGATGTGAAATCGTTTCTTGTTACACGCTTTGGTGTGACACCCTGTGTTGTAACTCCCTGTGTTTTGACACCCTGTGGTGTGACACCCTGTTTTGTGCCATCCTCTGTTGTGCACCCTGTGTTGTGACAAACTGTGTTGTAGCTCCCATTGTTGTGAAACCCTCTGTTGTGACACCATGTGTTGTGACGAACAGTTTTGTGGCACCCTTCTTTGTGACACTGTGTTGTGACACCCTGTGTTTAACATCCTTTGTTGTGGCACCCTTGTTGTAGTTCCCTCTGTTGTTACACCCTGTGCTGTGACACCTTCGTTGTGACACCCTATGTTGTGACATCCTCTGTTGTGTCACCCTCTATTGTGCACCCTGTATTCTGACAACCTGTGTTGTGTATAATGTTTTGTGACACCCTGTGTTGTGACATCCTGTGTTGTGACATTCTGTGTTGTGGAACCCAATGTTGTGGCACCCTCAGTTGTGACAACTTGTGTTGTTATACCCCGTGTTGTGTCATCCTGTGTTGTGCCTTCCTGTGTTGTGACATCCTGTATTGTGACATCCTGTGGTGTGACACCCTGTGTTGTGGCACCCTCTGTTGTGACACCCTGTGTTGTGACACCCTGTGTTGTGGCAACCTGTGTTGTGACACCCTGTGTTGTGACAACCTGTGTTGTGACCACCTATGTCGTGACACCCTGTGTTGTACCACCCTGTGTTGTGACGACCTCTGTTGTAACACTCTGTGTTGTGGCACCCTGTGTTTTCACACCCTGTTTTGTGACATTCTGCCTTGTGATACCCTGTGTTGTGATACATTTGATGTGACATCCTGTGTTGTGCATACTCTGTTGTTACAACCTCTTTTGTGACACCCTGTTTTGTGATACCCTGTGTTGTGACACCCTGTGTTGTTCCATCCTGTGTTGTGAAACCCTGTGTTGTGACATCGTCTGTTGTGATATTCTGTGATGTGTCATCCTGTGTTGTGACATCCTATTTGTGAGTACCTGTTATGTGACACCTTATGTGACATCCTATGTTTTAACTCCCTGTGTTGTGACACATTGTGCTGTGGCACACTGTGTTGTGACAACCTGTGGTGCGACACCCTGTGTAGTGCCATCCTCTGTTTTGCACTTTGTGTTGTGACACTCTGTGTTGTGGCAACCTACGTTGTGACACCCTCTGTTGTGAAACACTGTGTTGTGGCACCCTTTGTTGTGACACTGTGTTGTGACACCCTGTGTTTTGTCACAGAATGATGTGACACCCTGTGTTTTGGTACCCTATGTTGTGAGACGCTGTATTGTGACACCTTTGTTGTGACGTCCTTCGTTGTGATATGTTGTGTTTTTACACCCTGTGATGTGACATCCTATTTTGTTGCACCCTCAGTTGTGACAACCTGTGTTTTGATTTTTTGTTGAGACACTCTGTGTTGTGACACACTGTGTTGTGAAGCCTTCTATTCTGACACCTTGTGTTTTTGCACCATTTGTTGTGACACCCTGTGTTGTGGCACCCCCTCTTGCGAAACCATCGCTTTTGGCACCCTCTGTTGTGACACCCTGTGTCGTGAAACCCTCTGCTGCTACACCCTGTGTCATGACACCCTGTGTTGTGACACTATTCGTTGTGGTACCTTGTTTTGTGACACCCTTTGTTCTGTCATCTTGTGTTGTGAAAACCTGTGTTGTGACACCTTTGTTGTGTCTTCTGTGTTGTGACATCCGCTGTTGTGACACCCTCTTTTGTGACACCCTGATTGCTTCAACCCCTTTTTGTGACACCCTATGTTTTTCCAATCTTGGTTGTGACACCTGTGTTGTCACACACTGTTGTGACATCTTGTGTTGTGACATTGTGTGTTGTGACACTCTGTGTAGTGACGCAGTTTTTTGACAACCTGTGTTTGGGTACCCTGTTTTGTGACACCCTATTTTGTGATATTATGTATTGTGACACCCTGTGTTCTTTCACCCTGTTTTGCGACACTCTGTCATGTGACATCCTGTGTTGTGAGACTCTGTGATGTGAAATCGTTTCTTGTTACACGCTTTGGTGTGACAACCTGTGTTGTAACTCCCTGTGTTTTGACACCCTGTGGTGTGACACCCTGTTTTGTGCCACCCTCTGTTGTGCATCCTGTGTTGTTACACCCCGTGTTTAACTCCCATTGTTGTGAAACCCTCTGTTGTGACACCATGTGTTGTGACGAACAGTTTTGTGGCATCCTTTGTTTGTGACACTGTGTTCTGGCACCCTGTGTTTTGACATCCTTTGTTGTGGCACCCTTGTTGTAGTTCCTTCTGTTGTTACACCCTGTGCTGTGACACCTTCGTTGTGACACCCTGTGTTGTGACATCCTCTGTTGTGACACCCTATATTGTGCACCCTATATTCTGACAACCAGTGTTGTGTACCATGTTTTGTGACACCCTGTTTTGTGATATCCTGTGTTGTGACATCCTGTGTTGTGGAACCCAGTGTTGTGGCACCTTCAGTTGTGACAACTTGTGTTGTTACACCCTGTGTTGTGTCATCCTGTGTTGTGACTTCCTGTGTTGTGACATCCTTTATTGTGACATCCTGTGTTGTTACACCCTGTGGTGTGACACCCTGTGTTTTGGCACCCTCTGTTTTGACACTCTGTGTTGTGACACCCTGTGTTGTGACACTCTGTGTTGTGACACCCTGTATTGTGACACCCTGTGTTGTGACTCCTATGTCGTGACACCCTGTGTTTTACCACCCTGTGTTGTGACGACCTCTGTTTGAACACTCTGTGGTGTGGTACCCTGTGTTTTGACACCCTGTTTTGTGACATTCTGTCTTGTGAAACCCTGTGTTGTGACACCCTGTGTTGTGACACCTTTGATGTGACATCCTGTGTTGTGACATCCTCTGTTGTGACACCCTGTGTTGTGACATCCTGTGTTGTGACACCCTGTGTTGTTGCACCCTGTGTTTTGACACCCTGTGTTCTGACAAATTGTGTTTTGTTTTTCTGTGTTGTGACAATCTGTATTGTAACTCCGTTTTTTTGACACCCTCTGTTGTGACACCCTCTTTTGTGACACCCTTTGTTGTGACATCCTGTATTGTGAAACCATCTGTTCTGGCTCCCTGTATTTTGGTATACTCTGTTGTGACACCCTGTATTTTTTCACCTTTGTTGTAACATCCTTCGTTATGACTCTTGTGTTGTTACACCCTCTGGTGTGACATCGTATTTTGTGGCATCCTCTGTTGTGACAACCTGTGTTTTGGCATTTTGTTGAAACACCCCGTGTTGTAACACCCTGTGTTGTGAAACCATCTTTTCTGACACCTTGTCTTGTGACATCCTGCGATGTGACACCCTCTTTGTGGCACCCTCTGTTTTGACACCCTCACTTGTGACACCCTGTGGCGTGGCACCCTGTGTTATGACACCCTGTCTTGCGACACCCTGTGTCGTGACACCCTGTTTTGTGGCACCCTGTGTTCTGACATCCTGTGTTGTGACATTCTGTGTTGTGACGGTCTGTGTTGGGATACCCTTTTTTGTGCCACCGTGTGTTGTGACATCCTGTTTTGTGACATTCTGTGTTGTGACAACCTGTGTTGTGACATTCTGTGTTGTGACACTGTGTATTGACACCGTTTTTGTGACACCCTGTGTTGTGACACCTTGTTTTGTGACACCCTGTGTTGTGAAATCCTGTATTGCGACACCCTGTGTTGTTGCACCCTGTGTTGTGACACTCTGTATTATGACAACCTTTGTTTTGACATCCTGTGTTGTGTCATCCTGTTTTGTGACAGCCTGTGTTGTGACACCAGCAACAACGTGTGACGGTTCTTTTAAATTCAAACTTTTTTTCTTTACCAATACATGCGGTCGCACTAGACCTTTATCGGCGTAGACGCGAACTTTGTCTCTGCCAGTACACCGACCTGACGTCATATATTTTTTTTACCCAGCACTAAGGTGTTTGCAGTAGGCTATCAGGATAACTTAAGATGTATAAACAAAATGTACCTTCTCATTGGCTAGATTATTATTGGATACTTATTGGCTAAATATTATTTGATGCCAATAGGTTTAATTAATTGTCGGTTTGTCATTGGCTAAATGGAAATCTTTTTCTCATTGGCTAAATTTCTTGAATCTAATTTACTCTAGTATTAACAGACATGGATCAACATTGCAGAACGTCCTTTTTCGTCACAGTAATTATGTTGCTCTCTGTGAGGTACAAAATAAAAGTAGTGTAATTTCCGTCCAGTCTTCATAAGTTTATTATTTATTTCTACCCTCTCTATCTTTATTATTGGTTGACAAAAATTAATATTTTAGCCAATGTGGATGAAAAATTTATTCAACCAATGAGCTTCAAATAATATTTATCCAATGAGAAACCTAGAATTATTTGCCCAATGAACATCAAAATAAATTAAAGCCAATGAACACCAAATCTGTATCTGGCGTATTACAGCCTGATAATTATATACTTACTTACACCATTGAGCAGAGTCCTTCTTGAGAAGGTAACTGGTCTGCCGCTAGTCAAGAAATTCCCCGCATTTTATGGAACCCGAAAGTTCATTACCCCGCCCACAAGCTCACGCCATCTGTCCCTATCCCTAGCTACCTCCATCCAGTTCACACACCCACATCCCACTTCCTGAAGATCCATCCTAATATTATCCTAACATCTACGCCCGGATCTCCCCAGTGGTCTCCTTCCCTCAGGTTTCCCCACCAAAACCCTGTACACACCTCTCCCCTCCCCCATACATTCTACATGCCCTGCCCTTCTAATTCTTCTTGATTTTATCACCCGCACAATATTGGGTGAAGAGTACAGATTATTCAGCTACTCATTACGTAATTTTCTCCATTCCCCTCTTACCTCGCCCTTCTTAGGCTCAAATATTCTCCTCAACAACCTGTTCTCAAACACCCTCAGCCTACGTTCCTCCCTTAATGTCAGCGACCAAATTTCACACCCATACTGATATTTATATAAGAACTTAACAATAATTCGTCTACCAAATCCCTGCATCACATGTAACAATTCAGTAGTTACCTCACACAAAGCCCTTTGTGCTACAAGGAATAAGAATTATTCAGTCTAACACATCATTTTATTGTAACAATACACTTATATATAATGCTACATGTTTCAGTTCCGCGGAGCCATCGTCAGGCCTCTACCGTAGAACAGATCCAAATTTGATTTTTGTACAATTGGGATCCCAACAGTTTACAGTCCTGAAGTATATTGCCTACGGTGTATGGTTAAGTTAAAATTATTAGAGTTAAAATGGATTTCTGTATACTGTAATAAGTTAAAATAATGTATATTTACAATGCTATTAAAATGCCTAGTGTAATTATTATTACATATTTAGATGTATTGCATGTTTGAGTTATGCCTACAAACAATTTTATTTGAAGAAAAAATTGTAGCAAGCTGGTATTTAATTAAGAACTTAATGATATGGTGCCTGGAAATTCCAGCAGCCACATATAAATATTTACAGGGTATTCAACTTAAAAGTGGGCCGTTAACTAAGCAGTGAATATTTCACGTCAGATGCTATTTATAATGGTTCTGCTGGTATGACATTATACTGCTACATGTGCAGGAGTTGGCAAGACTGTTGCAGGTGAGGGGAGAACCAGTCTTGGCCATCCGTATCAGTTGAATCTGTCGACAGTGAGTGCTGGTGTTTGAACAACGCCATTTTTACGTTTTCATAATGCGGTTAACAGTGGAAAAATGTGAATTAATTTGAAAATATAACATGCTGTAAATCCAAGTAAATAAATGACTTATATAAAAATAGGTCCACTTTAAGTTGAACACCCGGTAGAACGTACGTCACAGAGAACGCGAAGCTACCCGACGCGACAAGAGCGACGCGAAGCGGACAAAATGGCGACGATTCGTAAAAGACGGAGTAGGCTCTCAGAATGTCCGAAGAGGTGTAAAAAGAACGTAGGTAGAACTGCGCACGGCTATGGCGGTAAATTAAATTTGAACATATCGTGCGGCCTCACACATTTAAGTTGAATATCCGGGAGAACTTACGTCACAGAGAACGCGAAGCAACCCGACGCGACAAGAGCGACACGAAGCGGACAAAATGGCGACGATTCGTAAAAGACGGAGCAGGCTCTC
>Ga0268261_10003772_pt1 | contig 11204 bp, 4 predicted proteins | sample TergutNc150P1_FD_190353 | JGI IMG/M metagenome (GOLD analysis project Ga0268261, IMG submission 190353) | Nasutitermes corniger P1 segment gut microbial community from laboratory colony in Florida, USA - Nc150 P1 (SPAdes) (version 2) | ecosystem: Host-associated > Arthropoda: Insects > Digestive... | reverse complement strand
CAATTTCACATGCATGCTTATGAGACTACCAACTTAGGAAAAAAAAAATCTTGCAGACAATGTTGCCATCTATGGTCGAGGCAGAGAAATTTTCAGACCACCCACGTATTATATATATATATATATATATATTTTTTTTTTTAAAGGAAACAAAAATCATCAACTGGAACAGGTTTTTTGTGCACCACAGAACACTATTAGCAGTTAAGAGAGTAGTGTTTGTTAGTGATATGATATCACAATAGTTCTGAGAGGTCACTGTGTAATATCATTGTTTTAAATGTGCATGCACCAAGTGAGAAGAAATGTGATGATTCAAAAGACAGTTTTTATGAGGAATTAGATCAGGATTTCCATAATTTTTTTAAGCACCATATAAAACTTTGAGAGGAGATTTTAATGTAAAATTGGGGAGAGAGGATACTTTCAAACCAACAAATGGAAATCATAGTGCACATCAGGATGGTACTGATAATGGTGTTGGAATAGTAAACTCTGACACATCAAAAATCTAGTTGTTAAGAGCACAAAATACTCCTGATGGGATGACTCACAACAAGACTGATCACATACTGATAGACAAGAGATGGCATTCAAGCATGCTCAATGTATGATCTTTCATGGGAGATGACTGTGATACTAATCATTATCTGGTGGTTGCAAAAGTTACGGACAATTGACAGTTAAGTAAACGAGCAGCACAGAAGTTTAATGTGGTGAGATTTAATCTCAGGAAAGGGAGCTGGAGGTTAGAAAACAGGATCAGATTAAGATCTCACACAAGTCTGCAGTTTGCAGAACTTAAATGATAGTGAGAACAAAACAGGGCTTGAGAAAACAGCAGAGTATCAAAACCTCAGCTAAAGAGAGTCAAGGTCTGTATAAATTGAAGCAACATAAACCATTGTTTGATGAAGCATGTTTACAATCTTTAGATCAAAGGAAGCATGCTAAAGTGCAGTGGTTACAAGATCCAAATCAAAACAATGTAGACAATCTAAACAAATGTAAGACGTAAAGCTAGTATGGAAATTTCAGGAACAAAAAGAAGAAATATCTGAAATCTAAAATTGATGAACTTAACTAACAATAATTTAAAAAATATCAGAGACTGGTACAGGGGTATCAATGCCTTTAGGAAGGGTTATCAGCCTGGAACTGATGCAGTGAAAAATGAGAAAGATAATTTGGTTACAGACTCCCACAGTATTTTGGCTAGGTGGAGGAACCATTTCTCTCAGTTACTGAATGTACATGGGATTCATAATGTTTGGCAGACAGAAATACATACCGCAGAGCCACAAGAGCCAGAGCCAAGCATCTTTAAGGTTGAAATGGTTCTTGAAAAGCTAAAAAGACACTAATCACCACGTATTGATCAAATCCCAGTGGAACTGATTAACCCTTTAAACACTGACTTAAATCCCATCTGCCATTTGCTGGCATTATTAGGAGCTCACCATATTCTCCACGTTAGCAGGATAAGGGTTAAAGTCGGGGGTAGAATAATTCACTCTGAGATCCATACTCTTGTTAAACTTTTAAAGGTGACTGGTTACATAATGCACCAACAGGTTTAACATTCAACAACTGTGGACTCTGCCCACACTGTATTTATGTGTTTTGTATTTGTCTGAGAACAAACGGCGACTTGTGCCACTTACAGCATAAACTGATTGGTTTTTATAAATGAGATGAAGTGTTTACTGTGCAGTATGGACTGAGTCTTTAAATAAAGCAGTCTGCCATTCATCTTTAAAGGGTCAATTCTATTTGGAATAAGAAAAAATTGCCCAAGGAGTGGAAAGAGTCGATCAATGTACCTATCTATAAAAAGGGCGAGAAAACAGATTGTAGTAATTATGCAGGTACCACTTTTGTCAACATACAAAATTTTATCCAACATCCTTCTGTCAAGGTTAACAACAGATGCAGAGGAAATTATTGGGGATCATCAGGGTGGATTTCAACACAACATGTCAACTACTGTTCACATATTCTGCACTCATCAAATACCTGAGAAAAATGGAAATACAATGAAGCAGTGCATCAGCTACTTCACAGACTTCAAGAAAGCCTATGACTCAGGTAGGAGGGAGGTCTTGTACAATATTCTCATTAGAGTATGGTATACCCTCGGTACTTTTAAGGCTAATAAAAATGTCTGAATGAAACTTACAGAAGAGTCTGGGTAAGCAAATATTTGTCTGACATGTTTCCTATTAAGAATGGTTTGAAATAAGGAAATGCTTTATCACCATTGCTTTTGAACCGTGCTTTACAATATGCTGTTACTAGGGTTCAGGTAAGCCAGGATGGCTTGAAATTAAATGGTACACATCGACTTCTAGTTTGTGCTGATGATGTTAATATACTGGGTGAAAGCACACATACTATAAACAATAACACAGAAGCTTCAGTAGGAGAATGAACCAGCAATAAATGGTGATAAAACTACATGCATGCTCATGTCTCAAGATCAGAATGCACGACGAAGTCACCATATAAACTTTGATAATAAATGCATTGGAAAGGTGGAACAGTTCAAATATTTGGGAACAACCGCAACGAATCAATTCTATTCAATAAGAAATTAAGAGCAGAATGAAGTTAGGCTATGCTTGCTATCATCTGGTGCACAATCTTTTGTCTTCCAGTTTGCTATCTAAAAATATAAAAAAATTAAGATAAACAGAACTATAATTTTGCCTGTTGTTTTGTATGGGTGTGAAACATGGTCACTCACATTGAGGAAGGCATGACGGTGGGGGTGTTTAAGAATACAGTGTTCAGAGAATATTATAGCCTAAAAGAAAAAAGGTAACAGGGGGAGTCAAGAAGGCTACATACTGAAAAGCTTAATGATCTGGACTAATCGTCAAATATTATTCAGGTTATCAAACAGAGGATGAGATGGACAGGGCATGTAACATGTACAGGGGAAAAAAGAGATGCAGTCAGTGTTTTAGTGTGGAAACCTGAGGGAAAGAGAATACTTGAATGACCCTGGCATAGGTGAAAGACAACATTAAAATGGATCTTCAGGAAGTGCAATGGGGAAGCATGGAAGGGACTGATCTGGCCCAGGGTAGGGACAGATGGTAAGCACTTGTATACATGATAAGGAACCTTTAGGTTCCATAAAATGCAGGGAACCGGTTAACTTATCAAACACTCTGCTGCATGGAGTAAGGAAGGAAGGAAATAAATAAGTAAGTAAGTAAGTAAGTCAGCAGGTAAGTAAGTAAGGATACAGATTGTTCAATCTTCTGTACGTACTCATTAAACATTCTAAGATACATAACACGTACGTACACAGTAATCTACAATAATCAAGTAACAAAATGCACACAATTTGCCATTTACACATTCATAATTATATCAATATCAATTATATCAATACAGCACATGATTCAAACCTTAATATAATTAAGAATGCATAAATGACAAACTGTGTGCATTCTGTTGTTGATTATTATGGATTACTGATTATAATGGACAGAATGCACAACATAATCATATATACACAGTTCACTCAAACAATTACATGGGACAGGTCTGTCACAGATTAAAAACAAAATCAAAGAAATGCACATTGTAAACATAAACATTTATGCTTTTTGCACATCTTAACAGACAAGAGTTGCATTTGTGAAAGAAATTATAATTGCCTGCAATTCGAGTAACAGTCTTAAAGAAAATTCATGAACATTTTACTGAAAATGGGTCATTAGAACAGTCCATATTGTGCTAGTAATTATACATACAACTCAAATTCAATGACAGGTATACAGTAACCCCTTATCCAACACTTTTGCCCAGTGACACTCTGACTACATGCGATTCAAAACAAATAATGGGGAGGCAGGAGGGGGGGGGGTTGTCGCATACTGAAAATTTAATGCATAAGGATAAATGTGGGTGGTTACTGATTCAACTGCTATGGAACATGGCAGCACCAGCTACTCAAGTCCTGGGTCCTATGCACTTTTAAGATATGGGGATTCATAAATGTACATATTCATGTAACCCTACTGCTTGATCAATAAGTGTACACACTGCAGTTTTGCCAAACATGTCGTATCGTCACCCCCCACCAGTCCCTACTGCACAAGGGATCACTATATATATGATCATGCACCATAATGCTGTTCTATACTACCAAAACCTAATAATCAGATAACCACACCAAAAACATTTTTGTACAGATTATTGTAATACAATATGTAAATTTTAGAGGGAATGTAACTGCTTATGGCATATGCTTCATGGAAATTGTGCTCTATTCCTGAATATGGGCCAAAGCTTTTATCCTTCTCACACACGCCTTCTTATCCTCAAACCTACAAACTTTTATTCAGCAGAATTTAGGAATTCTGTTACAGCATAACCAAAGGAATAAATTTACAGTACAATGGTACTGTAAATAAAACAATGAGTGCAAGTATGTGTGTGTGCATGAGCATGTTTCAGTGAGTGACACAAAACGCGTACCAGACTTAAGGAACGTACTCTGAATCACATTGAGTAAGAAAACTATATTACCATATGCCCAATTATAAATCATTACAATGCTACATGCATTTTAATATATGTACACAGTTGTAACCATAAACAAAAGTTACGTGACAGACAATACAACACAGGAAACAGATTAATCAAGAATCTGTTGCTTTACAGATACTTTCATCATTTCCCCTCATGCAGTCACCGGACTCCATGTCTCATAGCAACAGCTCCTCTCTTGTCTGCAATTTCTGCTGGTATATCATATGCTTCATGTGTTACTCCCAAAAAGAAGCAGTCAAGGGCTATGAATTCTAATGAATCACAGGCCAGGCTTATGAACCAAAACTACCAATCCAGTAATTAGGATAATAGCAATCATGGAATGTTGTTGTCAGCCGACACACCCATGATACAATGTTAACTCAATGGCGAGTGTCACATTCATACTTAAGTAGTGAGTTGTGTGGGGGACTGGCACTTACCATGGGTGGGAGGGCATGTTAAGCTAGTTTATAAGCACTGAAACCACAGAGCACCAAACAGTATCTCAAAAATTAAAATGCTCACAGCAGTGTAACAAGTTATAATCAGGCACACCGTGATTAGCGTTTTTACTCAAAATTATATAACATCCTGAATTTTGGCATATTTCACATGCATGCACACATACATACATGTCTTTTTATGTCTTCAATTACTCTTCCAACTTCAACACTGGGCACAATGTTTCAATGGCTACTAAAATAAGACTTACAGAATATCATGCCAAGGCATGCAAAATACAACAAATACAAAAGCATGAAAAGAAAAAAGCGAGCAAACTGTGCCCTATCCAAATGCTGTGCCATGACTCAGCAAAGCTAGGATGAGTAGCGGGACAGAGAATGAGCTAGATTACGAAAGAAATTGTCTCAAAGTCTTAGTATTGTCTGATAACCTTTTCAGATGTATTTAAACCCTAGCACTTTAATAATTACTTTTACCTACCTGTTCTCAAAGCTATATCTGTGATTGTTGTAATTTTATAAGTTTCAATTTAGAGATAAATATGAAGCTATAGAAGTGTAAAATATTAACAGGGCATCAATGTTCTGCAATTAACTCTTGCCTTAAAGACTGAAATTATGAATTTAGGTTGTCCAACACCTGATTTCATTATTTCTCATTCATCACTGAACACAAAACAAACTTGCATGACAGATTTAAACCTGTTACATTAAACATAAATAGCTGAGTGGATGTGCTGAAAGAAATGCTGTATCAAGTCCTTCTGATTAATCATATAACAACCCTAGGCATAGCCCTACCATAAGAAGTCCCACAAACTGCTATTGTTAATGGGTCTTTTCCTGAGGTAAAGCAGCCAGAACATGATGTTGTCCACCCACCCCCTTCTAGTACCAAGGATAGGAATGTGTTAAGGCTATACCTCTGCCTCCCCTCTGTGCCTGCACAGGCATGTGATGGGTGACCTTCACCTACACATTAACAACTGGCATATCTGCTGGGTTATGGCTGACTGTCCATGCAATGGCATACACACCACATAATAATGTAAGCATATTATGAGTATCTTCAATGTTACATTTAACTTTTATATCTAGTCTTTATATAAGAGACCTGCAGTTTCTTGGTTAATGTACAATTGTACTGCTTCTACAGAAAAAAACTAAAATAACTGACTCCAGTATTCTGGAATTGCTACAAAAATGACTTATGTCACTTAACCTCCCAAAAAAGCCAAACACGCAGTTTCCAAAAGCATTACCCTTGTAACCCAGTTTTAGCTGCTACTAAAATACTGACCATTATACACGGCGTAACATTACATTTACCGAAGCGTAACTGGGAATCCTTCTCAAGGTTTCATTTGATATAAAAAGCAAAACCTCAACACGGAAATGTATCTCCTGTCAAATTACATTAGCAAAGCATCATAAAACACATTTAAACAACACGAGGTCAACTATCAACATGCCATTATGAACTTCATCCACAGCATGTACAATTACATTACACGCATTACTTCTATTATAAAAGTGAGCACTCTTCATAATTACGTCACGTTCGCTATTAATATACCAACATTAAAACTAGTCAAGTCACACAAACTGGAAACTAAAACTGAATAGGGCCAGAGCTCAAACCGAATGCATCCTCCAAATTGGGTTGGTTTAAATTGCAACATTTCTAGGAAGACATGTTAATGGTGAAGTACCAGCAAAAAGTGTTGTGATGTACAATGCACTGACATATAAATTACTCTTACTTACATCCTGATCCTTTCCTTTATTCTTGAAAACCTGCATTCTACTCTTATTATGTGGATCGTACGCCATTTTCAACTTCGTCGAGAGCCAACCTCCTTCCGTTCAAAACGCCGGTGTCGCACGAGAACTGAGATCCGATGACGTCACACAACTTTCACTGTGCTGTGAAACCATACCAACTAATGTTACAGTAGGTTGACAAATATATTTTCATAGATAATGCTGCGACATAAACTGATTCGGCAATAATTACGACGATTCATTCAATATCGCCTCTAGCACAGATCATCTAGGAGAGCTTGAGTTCTATGACACATTTCAACATAAACATGGCAGGTTTATGCGGAGCACACATACGTACCTAGCGATGTGCGTTCACGAATACATAAATTAAGTAGAAGGTATTTAATAGGGAAATTGACGTGCGGGGTATACAAAGTATCAAAAATACATTTTAAAAACTATTTTGCAGCAGTAGTAAAGTGGTTGATATATTTTTAACGTACTCTAGTGTTTTCTTCAAGCTTGTTAATGGCAACATTTTACGTTAAAAAGCTGTATTCGTCGATACCAATATTTTGAATGACTGAGCATATTGCAGTTTTTCGTTACCTAGTAAGCATGCTAGGAATGAAATCTAAGTTAGCCCACTGAAAATTATCTGACAATGGCTGAGGATCCGTGGTTATGACGAAGCTTGTGGGTCGACGTGCGAAGCTGCTGGATCATGGACAGTAATGTTTAAAACATTCAGAGCTGAGTGAGCGTGGACACACCAAATCCGAGAAGACAAGAAGATATCAGCTTCACTAACAAACCAGAACTGGAGTCAACATTAGTCAAAATGGCCCAATTCAGTCACTAGCAAAGACCAAAATGGATGTTACCAAATCCGAAGAGACAAGAAGATACAGCTTCACTAACGAAACAGAACTGGAGTCAACATTAGTCAAAACTGCATAATTCAATCACTAGCGAAAACCAAAATGAATGTGTGTTCGATTGCACCACTCACACAATGGATGTGGCGATAGAGGCAACAAAGAAATAGACGCTTGTGATTTCACCCCTTCATTCACATTCATCACCGTAATATTCGGAAACGAGCAACATCCTCATTATACACAGTGACGTTATATTCACAGTACATATATTCATTAATTTTATACACAGTTAATAAACATCTATTTGATACAAATAACGAAAATCATAAATATAAAACTAGGAACAACAATAATTTACACCTTCCCATAGCTAACTTATCAAAATTCAATAAGGGAGTTTATATATGAGGTATAAAAGTTTTTAACCACCTTCCTCAATATATCAGAGCCTTGACTAATGATCAGAAATGCTTTAAATCCACATTAAAGGGGAGTTTATATCATCATTCTTTCTACTCAATGAATGAATATTATGAATATAAGGAGGACAGAAGAGTATAAAGAGACTGATTCTCTGACACTGTATTTTAACCCTGTTAATAGTGTATGATACTGGTATCATTTGTAATGATATGATTGTAATTGTTTTGATGATATAATTGTTAATTGCTGTGACCACTGTATAATAATTTATTTAAATATTTGACATCTGCAATTTTGACATATTTTTACAATAACTGCAACCATTTCTACATCCTTGGTATTTTACTTGTATATGGATATACGGAAAATAAAGTGATGAATGAATCACCCTCACACCCTTTCCCCCTTGCAGCAACTTTTTCTTACATCAACAAACCCACGAGTCATCAGCATTGTATGCGGTTCAACCCCAAAAGGCAATCCAGAGGAGTGTTTCCTGTAATGTGCATGCACTTGTCCATCTTCTTTCAAGAGCTTCTGTCTTCATAAAAGTTTCTAAGTTGACAATGGTTTTCCTGGTCTGCCGCCTCTTCCTCCTAAGACGTGATCCTAAATGTTAAGAGTTGCGTTAAGTACATGTTATGCATTCTACAGATCCACAATTTAATTTACCCAACAACAGGACATGTAATAAGTCATATAAAATATACTATACAAAGTATTGTGTGTATTTTGCTTAAAAAGGCTTAGCACAACTTACAATTATGACAAGTTGTGGAACTGATCATTTTAAACACACAAATGTGACATGGTCATCAGTAAGCAAGACAAATTTCAATGACCTTACAATAAATGTTAATGCTTAAAATAATTTTAACAACTACACAGTTTTAAAAATGCACACACACATATTAAAAAAAAATACATTTACTGTGGTGGAGATATGACTTTTTGATAGCAAACTGCTGGAATGCGCGATGCAAAAGATTAAATATCACTGCCCCAGACTTTAAAATATGTTATTTATAACACCAAGCCTGAGTTCAAAATACAGTGCTGGCTAATGAACCTGTCACATTAAAACACTGATTTGTAGCTTACATTCTTTACTCAGCAACACTACTATGGGTAAAGTTTACTTTAAATGCATGGAGCAGTCACTGTTGAGTAGACTTTGGCCAAACATGTGGTCAACAAATCTCCTGCTTTTTATTGGCCGTGAATATTCATTACCATCTTCATATTTTCTTTTATGAAAAATACAAGCTTTATAGGTACTGTATGAAACATGTGAATACTTTTTTTCAGAGTTTACTTGTACATGGTAGGCTAAGAAATTACAGCTGCATAATATCCAGAAGATAAGTTCTGTAAAGGAAAAACACAACGTATCTTCTTTTATTTCTAAATGTGACATTCGTAAGTGTAAGTAGGGATCCAGTCTTGTTTCAGACCCTTTCAAAAGACTTATTATAGCCAATTTAATAGAAATACAACTATTTCACTGTACTGAATACACTCAAGCACTCTACATTTGTCACACTTGGCAGGGGAATCTCATAACAGTAGCATATTAATACTCAGGTGGGAACCTGTAATGGTTTCTCCTTCCAACACTAATTTAACACACTTCATCAAAGGTAACAGTTTTGCTGCAGCTTTCCCTGTCCATTCCATGAAGATATACAGCAGCAGAGGTACAGTTTCACTCATTTTTAACTTCGGCACTAGTTGGAGGTGAATGGTCAACTTCAATCCCTTGCCACTTTACCCCTGTGGAAGAACACACCCACTGAATTGGAGGCTGGGTGGGCCCCAGAGGCATTCTGGACATTTCAGTCAAAATTATTTCTCCTGCCAGTATTCAAACTCCTGACTGCCCAGCCCATAGCCTAGTCACTATACCAACTTCACCATCCCAGCTCTTAAGTGACTCAATCATTTGCACTAAATGTCAGATTTTAGAAAGCTGATGTTTACGATGCGATGCAAGTGTTCCAAGCAGGAACTTACATTAAAGATATGTCAAATAAAGGAACATACCAGAAGTGCCAGATCATAAGAGAGAACAGAGTTGCATACATCCCCACTTAATTAATCAGTTGAAATCTGGACAGATAACACGCAAATGAAAAGTGAATACTAACTAGTATGTGGGGGTAGCAACATTAGTATAGACGAATGAGCTTGTGGATGCAGTAATAAAAGTGTAACTTATTATTCTTTGCTGAGATTAGCCCAACAACTAAAACATCCTCATGCAACCTATTACTCTTGCCAAGATTACACCAACGTCTAAAACATCCTTGTGCATAACACTTCTGCGTTTGTACATACTCCTGAAGCTTGCACTTTCTTTATACATGCACTGGTGTAGTATGAAAAATAGTGTCACTGAAACAGTTACTTTTCATTTGATAAAGTACATTCAGTAAAGGTAAGGATTCCTCTTGCAGAAGGCGAAGGTGAATCAGAGGAACTAGTGACCTACATTTTAAGCTATTCTGTGACGAGTGAACGCATGACAACTGTGACTCAAAAGTCAACATTTAATTCGACAGTTAGCAGTTATATAAACATATAACATCACCAGTCTACATATCAGCAGCAAGAAGTGGCTGAATATCAGTGACTGTCAGTGATTCCTAGTGTGTTCATCCTAGCCATTTCTACCTAGTCCAACTTTGCTTCCCATGTCTGCATAACAACCTGAACAAATCCATTGATGCATTCCCCCACCCCTGTACTTTGTGAGATGAAAAAGTGTAAATGCTTTCCTGCATTACCTCCAAAGCCTTGTCTAGTGTCTGTTCAAATATACACACTGGGAGACAAGCAATATGCAAAGATGAAGACTGTATTATTAGTTACTTAAATTCAGACCTTTTTTTTTTAAATTGTAGCTAAAATGTGGAAGTAAAGATACACTATATAACATCGTCCCACAACTGTTTAACCTTTAACAGATGAAGGGAAAAATTTCATCAAAAACAAAAAAAAAAAAAATATTACAGTGGGCATCTAAGGTAAACAGTTCTCTGGCCACAGCAGAAACAGGGGATTTTAAATGCTGTACACTGAAGGTTATAAGGGGGGGGTGCACATATAAGGTGACTCA
>Ga0268261_10003771_pt1 | contig 11205 bp, 9 predicted proteins | sample TergutNc150P1_FD_190353 | JGI IMG/M metagenome (GOLD analysis project Ga0268261, IMG submission 190353) | Nasutitermes corniger P1 segment gut microbial community from laboratory colony in Florida, USA - Nc150 P1 (SPAdes) (version 2) | ecosystem: Host-associated > Arthropoda: Insects > Digestive... | reverse complement strand
GGGGGGGCCGAACCTCCACTCCCCTGAAGGCTGGCATGGCACGCATAGGAACAACTTTACAGATACTGGATTGCTCTGAAAACACTGAATTAGATTCCTGTCTTACACACTTATTGTTGAGTTCAGTTAGCATCTGCTATTCCTGGACACAAATGACTGTTTTTTCTTCCTTGAATTGGTGGATTGGTTGCCGCCTCTTTCTGCGGGTTTGTATGAACCCCAGTAGCTTTTAGTGCCACACAGTGTGAAGTTGTTTGGATGATGTAGGGATTGTAGCATTTGATCCCCAAGTTTCAGCATCTAAAGGGCAGACAATGCCACATTTTTCTTCTTTCCTCACATCCTAGATTCTACAGAAGCTGGAGCCTTTCTCTTTTGTAACTTCTTGGAATACTGTCCCAGAGGAGAGAAAAAATTTGCACATCATCCTTTGTTTGTTTTTCTGTGGGTTCACTTCACTGCTTTTGGTGTACTTGAACATGTTAGGAATGTACTAAGTGCTTGTATCACAGAGACACAAAGTTTGAGTTGTGTTTTATTTACTTTTTGTATAATAAGCCTAAATTTTCATTGGTCAAAAGTTATATGAGTTGTTCAACAGCTGTAATGTATTCTGTATGCAAGCCTGACGTTTCAGAAACTTCCAAATCAGAGCCAGTTTATGCTCTCCTTGCCATTATATCTTCAGAGCATACACAGCAAAGAATTTTAAAGAAACTTGCACACTGCAGGGTCCTGTTCATTGCTGTCAGAATGTTCACTAGGCATATACTTGATGATCAGCCTTTTGTTTTTAACTGTGAATGTTCATCACAGACAGCCTCAACAAATGATGGATTTCAGCCTATTTCTTCTTGTCCTTTACCTTTTGTGGGATAATTTTCTTAAATGTGTAATGACCAGCATACACGTAAACAACACAACAAAGAAAACACCCTGCCACCCTCAGTCTGTTCATTCTCTTGGCATGCTGATAGCAGAAAACATAACACTTCCACAGTTGCACGAGTTCAGGCTTTGAACGAGGTGTAAATGAGATCTGCGCTCTTTTGGGATTTTACGCAGCGTCGATTGGTATAGTTGCTGATGTTTCGGGACAACAGTTGGTGGTGGTGAAATTCTCACAGCGGTGTTGGTGAAGATTCAAGTCATCTGGGACGTTTTGTCCTGTCGACTGGTCACCATACCTTCATCTTCAGGGCCAACAGTCGAAGATGAAGGAACTTCGTTCCACCGAAACGTCTGTAAGCCTTCAGTAGTCGACAGGGTGTAATCTTCAACATCTGTATGAGAACGTCATGTCTCACAGAATAGAAGACTGTGTCAGGCCAATTTACTGTGTATGATGCATCCTTTACGGATCTGTGAAGATCATTGCCGCATTTACGAAAGCCCCATAGTGGACTTTTCATTTTGTGAATTATGGTATATTAAAACTCTGGTTAACACCAATAAGTGCACAATTCTACATTCTGTGTATTCTTTCTATTACATGTAGGAGCTAATAGAAAGAATACGCAGATTGTAAAACTGAGCATTTGTTAATTGTTTTAAAATATTTTCCCTTCTATGCATAGCTTACCAACGGGGTCATTTTTTACTGGCATTTATGGACTGAAATTTTGTGTGCAGTTCTTACATTGAGATCTTCAGTCTTCTGGGATGTTACACAGCATGTATTGATAGTTTGCTACTGACGTTTTGGGACAACCTACCGGTCCCATCTTCAAGGGTCAACAGGACAATGGTGGTAAGATGTACCATTCTACACTGCGTAAAGTTCCAAAAGATTGCAGATCTCACTGCATAATTGATTACACAGTTCCAGCAAAGCCAGTTATTTTCCTGCTGAAAAACCAACACTGTAGTAAATAATACACTGTCGGGCTATAGTGCCGCAAGAGGCAGTTGATAAATGTCTGACGTGCATAAAATGTGCAGAAACTTTGTATTCTGGGTTGTTGTGAATGTGTGTTTTAACACACCTACTACCAAGAGGGGTCCCTTTTGTTCCGGGATATAAAAAAATAAAAGCCAATTAATTACCTGAAAAATAATTCCTACTTTAAGTACTAAGGCATACTGCAGACAACACCTACTGAAGATGCAAGTGAAACTTAACACACATCATTGGGGTACACAGTGGAACTCCATGGTAATGCAGGTTAAGAAGGCAACATTTCAGAGAATGGGAAGGGTAGAACTGAAAATAGATGGGCTGCATCAGGTGCAGGACAGTCTGCACCACCGGAAGCATATCTTATATTTCCACGGTAAGTACATCAAGAAGAGTCAGCGGCTGACCGTCAGAGCGACAATAGATGTTCCTGGTGACACTAAAGAGTGCTGTTCTGTAAGCGAGAATAGTATTAAGTGTTACTTTACACCTAGCAGAACGTACACCTCTAATCCCACCCGAAGAGTCAATACAAATTACCACAACCCCCTACCTTGTCCTCTTCCAGTTACGGTCTGTTGGAATCTCATGCCGTGTCCGCCAAACTACACGGCGCCACACTAAAGACCGTAATCTCAGTGCTGATCACCTTGAGCACACCCACAGCTTTGACCTGCACCGATAAAATCACGTTCCGTCAGAATTGCCAGCGCCATTGGAGTGTTAAATTCAACAAACAATAGTACTGCAGGTAATTTCAAATCGTTTGTCTAATGACTTTGTCAGTACATTTTGTTGTAGCACTGCGGTACGTACTGGATTTCACAACGCCTCTGTATCTCTCTCGTAACATTGCAAGCTTACGTACCAGCAGTAATATTCCGAGATAAATGTCCGCTTTGCTAGCAATGTTACGAACGAGGGTAGGAGATGACTTCACGTCTGTAAATACAATGCTACAGCAATGCACTGGTAAAGTGAGACTAAACATATAATTTGAAATTACCCACAGTACTGCTATTGTTGAATTCAACACTACCATGGCACTGGTACTTCTGATGGAGCGATGTAATTTGGTCAGTGCGAGTACTCAGACAATAGACTCTACAGAATCAACGGGACATTTCACTTTACAGACAATTTATCAAGGGGTTCCGCACTTATATTACTTAAGCGAGCATCGCGGTCTAGTGGTTAGAAAGCTAGACTGCCAAACTTATAATTGGAGGTTCGAGGCCAACAGAAGTCCCGTCTAAAGAAACCTATCTGCTAAATATATTCTTGGCCTTACAATTCATCAGGAAGTTCCAAAATTATTACTTAACAAGAACTACGTGGTCTGGTGGCTAAGGCACTGGACTGCCAAGCTTTATGAACAGCAACAAAATGTTTCGTTGCGCAAGTAAGTTTTCCGGTAAAATGGGCGCCAATTGAGAATTCCTGCTACTAAATATTGTGTGCAGATATTTTAATCCAAGATTCCCGCCAAAAAACTTAGTATAATTTTAAAAGGTAATTCTTTTCCTACACCCGGCAAGGACTTGGAATATTTTCTGTTAAGATTCTTCGACCTCGTAATTCATCAGGAAGTTCCGAAATTATTCTCTCAACAAGAACTTCGTGGTTTAGTGGATAAGACGACGGCCCAGCAACCCAAGGTTCAGCAGTTCGAGACCGACCGCCGGCAAGGACTTGAAGAAAATTTTCTGTAAAAATTCCTCGACCTCATAATTCATTAGGAAGTTGAAGAAAATTTTCTGTAAAAATTCCTTCGACCTCATAATTCATTAGGAAGTTCAAAAATTAAAATTATTCCCTAGTGGATAACAGGACGGCCCAGCAACCTAAGGTTCAACAGTTCCAGGATCCGCAGGCAGAAGCAGAGACATCTGGTAATTACTACTACAGTTACGACGGGAAGTCGGAGCTGTAATAGTAGCTAGTAGAGGGGGGGAAAAAAAAACAACTTTTTGAAACTTATGTTAAATATATTCTTGCCCGCGCAATTCAAGTTCAAGGACGTGGACTTAGAATATATTTTCTGTTCAGATTCCTCGACCTTATAATTCATCAGGAAGTTCCAAAATTATTCTTTCAACAAGAACTTCGTGGTCTAGTGGATAGGATGACAGCCCAGCAATCCAAGGTTCAGCAGTTCGAGACCGACCCTCGGCAAGAAGTTGGAGTTAGAAAATTTTCTGTTAAAATTCCTTTATCTCATAATTCATTACGAACTTCCAAAATTAAAAAAAAATAAAATCTCTAGTGGATAAGACGACAGCCCAACAACCCAAGGTTCAGCAGTTGGAGTCCATCGGGTTCCAGGATCCGCAGGCAACAGCAGAGACATCTGGTAGTTACTACTACAGCTCCGACGGGAAGTCGGAGCTCTAGGATCAGCTAGTAGGAGAAAGGGAAGTAGGAGAGTTAGAGGGGAAAAGTAGAAGAAAAATTTTCCCGCCAAAAACCATATACTAAGTTTTTTGGCGGGAAAAATTTTTCTGCCATGCGCGTAGTATCTAATAGCAAGAATTCTCAATAACTTTATTTGCGTAACGAAAAATTTTGAAATGTGGGTTGTACACATCAAGAATGTAGGCCTGTGATAATTGTGCCGCCTAGCTAGCAAAAATTTGCGCTATTTGGGGGTGCCACCGTGAAGTGGCTAAGAACTGCGCTCTTCTGGTAGTGGTAAAATTGCCACTACTCGCTGCGTAATAACGCTACCAGAAGAGCGCAGTTCTCAGCTACTTCGCGGTAGCATCCTCAAATCACGCAAATTTTTGCTAGCTAGACAAATTGGTCATGAAATCTTACATGCACGTACAGTTGGCGATTGTTGAAACACATTACGACAATCTTAACGCCAACATTAAAAACCAGGATTAGTGGCTTTTAACTAAATATGTGGGAATTAGAATACAAAAGGCACTAAACTATAGCACAGGGCTATTTTCCCACATTTTGGGCACTTCCAGTTTGCAGAATGGTACAAAGTAAAAACCATAATCTGGTATACACCATCAAATTCCATCTCCTGGCTACCTTCTGACTGTAGGACTTCAGCTAACATTTATGAACTTCTCTTATAAACATGTAAGAAATCATGACCAAGCAAGGGGTCAAAGGGAAATATCAAAGAACACTGAATGAAAAATATTAAATGTACCTGAATAGTATGAGGAGAATAATAAATACAAACACACATAAAACCAAGTCCACAAATTATAACAAAGCTCAAGTAATATATTATCATCTGGACTTGTGTGGGACAATTAGTTTATTGTAATCCACTTGGTACATAAAGTGTGGTTGCAATTATCATACTAATGCCATCAGAACTGGACTTCATATCACACTGATTTAATGGTGCACATCTACATGTTGCGACCTCTAAAAGGACACCAGGAGGATTTTCCCCATCAAGTTTGAAAGTCATAAACGACTCATCAGTATACAATGGTACTATGTAATAAAAAGTGGTTATCATGAAAACAGGTTAACAAACACCCCCCCTCCCCCATTCAACAGCATTAATGAACACAGATAGACAAGGTAAACTATTTACTGACAAAGATACATTTCTACATAATTTATCTAATCACCCCAAGGAATATAACTTGCCAACATGTACAGGGGATGGACAAAAATAATGGTAACAGCTGTGAAAGATACATATTTCTTTATTAATATGGAGTTGGGCCACCATTTGCCTGTAACACAGCTTGTATCCTTCTTGCAGTAGACTTGTGTAAGTTCTGAATAGTCTCTAGTGGAATACTGTACTGCTCTTCTTCTAGTTGCTTGAGAGATAATGGATGGAATCTGCTTATCACATTGCTCTCTAAAACTGGTCACAGTGGTTTGATGATATTTAAGGTGGGCGACTGTCGTGGCCAGAGACGATGTTGAAGTGCATCTTTAATGCTCCTGAAACCAAGACTGAACACTTCTGGCAGTGTGTGTGGGCAAATCATTGTCTTGAAAAACTGCATCATTGTTAGGAAAGAACACCAGGACCAAAGGATGCACCTGGTTACCTAAAATGTCCATGTAGTCACTGGCAGTAATTCGATCATTCTGAGTAAGTACAGGAGCAGCAGAATACTAGATATTGCTGCCCAACTCATTACAGATCTGGCTCCATGTTTCACAGTTGGAACGAAGCATTTAGGATTAGAGGCTTCCTTGGGTGATGTCCAAACATAAACCCAGCCTGACGTTGGGAACGTGAATGATGGCTCATTTGACCATATTTTTCACCTTTTAGCGCTGTTTTCAGTAATCAGCAACTGCCGCTCTACCATGAATGTTGGATTTGTGAAGCTCTCATCAGACTGTTTTTGTGGAAACGGTCTTCAAGATGAACATTAAGTTCTGCTGTCACCTTTGCTGCTGTACTTCTATGATTTATAGACACAATCCTCTTCAATGTACGGCAATCCCTCTCATTTAGTTTTGGTTTTTGACCACTATTCCTCTTAGCTGATGATGTCCTCCCATGATGTGTGTATGTCGTCATAACCTTGTAAACTGCTACCCTGGATACGCCTAATAAAGTGGCCGTTTTGGTTACAGATGCTCCAGCTACACATGCACCAACAATCTGTCCTCTTTGAAAATCTGATAAGTCTCCCATTTTGCAGTACTTTTTGGTATTTGATATATTGATATATATGTTAACTGCAATTGGGTTGACACTCAGTGGCAGTAGTACAGTACACACAAACGATACACAGAACAACACAATTAACAACTTTGGTTGGAAGGCTTTCTGGGATTTGAACACAGAGTGGTCAAAATAAAATTAATGATGAATTAACTGCGTAAAAATTATCGCCTAATTGGGAACAGTGCGGGCCGTGCCCCATCTTGCGAGTTAACCCTGGCATTTGCCTTACAACAGAGGAAAAAGCACAGAAAAACCTCAGTTAGGGTAGCCGAAGAGTCAGGATAGTATACAAGCTCTTACTAAACACAATCTGTAATGCACTGACACTGGCACTACACAGCACAAACAAACAAAACAATAATGAAAGAAACCACTAATGTTCTTTCAGTGCAGCCAACACAAACAGTTTTTTCCTACATTGTGTGGTGTTCCCATTATTTGTCCATCCCCTGTAGATATTAATTCAACTATATGTGTACGTTGCCATGCAGGAACTCAGATAAACACACAAATAGGAAACCAACACCACTGTAATAAATAATGGATATATCATGGACATGATAAAATTTGGGCCAGGAAGCATAGTCGGTATAGTGACTGGCTACAGGCTGGACGGTCCAGGGATCGAATCCCGGTGGGGGTGAGATTTTCTGCACCTGTCCAGACTGGCCCTGGGGCCCACCCAGCCTCCTGTACAATGGGTAGCAGGTCTTTCCCGAAGGTAAAGAGCGGCCGGGGCGTGACGCTGACCCCTCACCCCCTATGGGCTGTACGGCCTGTACAGAGCCTCAGTGCCTGCACAAGGGTTCACTTTACTTTTTATGATAAAATTTACTAACAGAACAACACCTAACATTGCACACAAATACCTGCAGAATATGGGAAAATGTTTTCAAACAAGACATATGTAACTTTCAATATATAATGCTTGTGTAAGGCAAGTTACAAGATTGTGTGGGCATAGCAGGGTGTAAGTCACTACTAGAACAAATAATTCACTGTACAAATTGTCAACAAATGACACAGAAACCCCACCATTCAGAACATCCAGTATTTGTGAACTCACCTGCTCAGACTGCAATGTATATACAAAGAACTTTCAAAAAATAAGGTAACAAACACTCTCATGTCAGAACGTTGTGACTTTGATCAATACATGGCACATGTGAAGCAGATGGTACACATCAGACCTGAACGTCATCACCACTACCATCTCAGCATTTGGCCCACAGTGGTACCAGGGCTTATATTCCAGGGTAAAGACACTGTTGTTGAGTGTCTGTGGCCAAGAGGCGATAACTTGCTTCACATCAGCATCTACTGCAATCACCTGCCACCCAGGTGCTTCTCAAGGTTCAGTGAGAGCTAAAACACTGAGCGCAAGATTGGGACTGATCCATAACCTATCAGATGTACAGCCATAAACAGCTGTAAGTCCAGTTGGGTGTATGACGCCTGGCATTTCATGCGAAGTAACCGAGGCCTTTTGCAAAAAATGGCTGCCGTAAGCTAAGTGTACCACAATAACACTCAGTACACAGTGTCACCATAGTCAAGGAAATCCAAAACAATCACATGTTTCTGGTACCAAGACAGTTTTCCACGGTCATCTTTACTGATGACAATGCTTCCATTTTCTTTGCTGGATTTTTCTGGTTTCAAATTTTGTGTAATTAACCATGTTTCAGCTCCAAAACTGCTCTCTATGTTCAGTGTAACATGTCCAAAGGATACAAGAAAGGCCCACACAGTCCCATACAATGAGCCCTGTCATAATCTGTGGGACTCTTTGGCACCCAGTGTGTACACACTTCTCTGTAATCCAGTTGGTCCCGGACAATTCAGTGTACTACCCAGTGAATGTTTAGCTCTCTGGCAAAGTCAGCAGCTGAAAGTGTCTGTATGCCATGCATCATCTGCAGTGGACATGCTTGGTGCCCAGGTCACTACCTGTCAACATCTGTCCTGCCACTGTTGAAAGCCATGCACCATATCTATGTCTGTTTTCATGGTATTACACATACTCCATACACCTTCACCAAATGGTGCAATACACATCACACACAAAAATCAAAACACACTTCATACTTCAAAGTCTGCCATGGTTCCGGAAGACCATCTGTCTTCAATCTGACGTACTTATGTTATCCACTCATAGCTGTACAATGACACAATCTACATGTGCCATTTACATGCTTAAATCTGCAGTCCCATGATACTATTTCATGTCAGACATGTTGTTACCTTATTTTTTGAAACTTCCTCGTGTACCCGTCTGAGGTAGAAAACTCAAAATATGGTACAAGGAACACACCCACAACAGGGAGTACAAATGGGATGAATAAAGATGTGCCGCTCATTCTGAACAATAATAATGCCGTTGATGTAACTGATGAGGTAAGAGAAATAACTTGGTTCTACAAACAAAGATAAAAGCACGCACATTTTGTAAAACCTGTAAATCTGTATCATGAAAAAGAGGAAGACCGACCAATCACAGAACAGGAAGCACAGATAATAGCCTATTTTTTTAATCTTGCCTGGTCACTACACAAGAAAGATGGCTTTCTATACAAGTTCAAAGCCAGAAGGTCATCGTGCTAACCCTACTCACTCACACTTACTTTTCATTTTCAGACTGAAGTACTTTTTGGAATCAAACAGTACAGAAAACTCTACAGAATTCCATACAGACCCACACAACACAAAACTGGAAGGGTACAGGCACCTACATTTACGTGCACAGACTGCTACAGCATCCTCACATAGCCAGCATTAAGATGTAATTTGGATGTGTTAATGGAAAAAATACCTACACTGTTTAATTACATTTTATCGCTACCAATGTTATAATTTACAAATATGCTGACATATACAATGTTATCATTTGACTGTAAATCTTCCTATGTTCACCTTTGGACGTTGAAACACGCAGAGGTGCAATGTTGAATCAATGTATTTTAAGTTGTGTCTTGATGGGATTAGTGTACATTCATAACACAATAACATGAATACAAATGTAAAAACAGTGTGTGGTGTTCTTACAGCAAATAGCGACTTCAAAATATACACCATCTAGATGCTCATTTACAACTGGTGCTGACAAGTATCATACAAAAACCAAAAATACTAATGAAATACCAAACAATTGTTTCACTATGTAAATTTTCCATACTAACGTGCTTACCTGCCTCCCCATAATTTTATATTTTGTTGACCGTGCATCCTTGTATAATCTTGTCAATAGAACCAACTTGGTGCACAACACCAAAATGAACAAAATCCTAAGTTCCAACTACTTCAAAACCAATACCATACGTCACACCCCACCCTGATATCTTAATCAGTACTTTCACCTCAGCCCGACCTAACCACTTTCATTTCGCCCTGCATACCAGACAGCCATCCATATCGGTCGGTAAGCCTGCCGATACAATAATTTTATTGCATTTTCTGTAGCTCTTTTAATTATTAACTTAACACAAAAACATAACCTTCAGTTTTAGTAATACTTTTTAAGAATCTTTTAACTATAAACCTATTGAAATCTCAGCATCAACGTAAATATAAACAGGACCAGTAAGCTTCAAACACAACCATAAATTATGCACACACAAACAAACCAAAAACAAGTCACTCAAATAATAGTATAATTTACATAAGAATTTTAATGAAATTTTATCAATTACCTGTAAGTAACACCCTCTATTTTATGACATAAGCCCATGTAATTTGAAAATATCCACTTGTCTCAGAGTGACAAATACCAGGTGTTGCATAGGTACGGTAATTTCTCCTGATGATGGGCACATAGTTGCCCGAAACATGTAGAGAAAAGCAATAAACATATTAAGAAAAACTGTGCATGAAGTTGGTTCTATTTACAAGACTACCTCCCCATACAACAGCCACAAGCATTTGCCTATCTGCACACAGCCCAAATCAAAACTTTTAGACCTGTTACACTAACCCATGCAGCACACGTCTTAGGAAGCTCCACTAGTCAAGAAATTTCCTGCATTCATTACTCTGTTCACATAATTCCCATACCAACCACTGTTATGAGCATGATGAATCCAATTCACTACACCTTTCCACCCTACTTCTTAAAGATCCACTTTAGTATTATACTCTCAGCTATGTCTAGTTCTTCCAAGTAGTCCCTGTTCCATCAGGCATTCTGAGCAAAACTTTGCCCAGTTCTTCACACACACACACAAAAAAGCCACATGTTAATCTCCATGAAACTTACATTAAATAAAGTGATTGTGTCACACTGCCCCACGACCTTGACAGGGCACTTGTTGTGTATCCCCCATCAATAAGGCCCCAGTACATGTTCAGTTGTACTGTGCAATAGGGTTAAAATAACCGTCAGTTTTGAATTTTATAACTAAGGACAGTCTTTTGCCTCACATCACAATCAAATGCACATGTTCAGTTTGGTATAATTCTGAGAGGAGGCCGTGTGAAGAAGAGACAGTGCGTAATTGTGAAACTTCTGGCTACAGTACCAACACTGCTTTGTGACAACAATGACTAGGGAAAAAAAAACAAGCTGTCAGCCGAGTCAATAATGGTTTATGTAAAGAAATGTATATTTAAAACCAGTCTTAACAAAAAAAAAAAAAAATGG
>Ga0268261_10003770_pt1 | contig 11206 bp, 9 predicted proteins | sample TergutNc150P1_FD_190353 | JGI IMG/M metagenome (GOLD analysis project Ga0268261, IMG submission 190353) | Nasutitermes corniger P1 segment gut microbial community from laboratory colony in Florida, USA - Nc150 P1 (SPAdes) (version 2) | ecosystem: Host-associated > Arthropoda: Insects > Digestive... | reverse complement strand
GGGGGGGGGGGGGGGGGGGGGGGGGGCAATGTTCACCCTCAATTGTGAGGAAAAAAGTAAAAATCAAAGCGGCAGACCTACACCAACATAAATGCCAGTCAATACACACTGCATAAATGTAAGCACTCTTATTGTGGCAGTCCTTGCACTACTGATTACCTGAAAAATTAAAATTTGCTACAGGTTGTAAGAACTATACGAAATATATGCATTAAGAAACAAGGCAGTCACAAATGATACCATGACCTGAACTGGTCTTCAGCATTGCTGACAGGGCTAGTACTGCCAGTGGCAGAGAAGTGCAGTAGCAACTCTGCATTGCAAGTTTGTCAGTGGCATCATTATCACTAATTTTGTCATGACCTTACTATCCTGGTCTACAGGGGTGTGCCATGTTACACTTTGTAGTGTGGTGCCAAGTGCCAGCATATCACACAAACCCTCTACCTCCCTCTTCAGCAAGAAGACATGAGCTAGCAAGGATAGCTCCTCCATCTGTATTTTAAAAATAAAGTGCATAAAATTAAATATTAGAACTGCATCTACTTACAGTCATTAAAGCCAGACTGCAGTCCTCACTCCACGGTGTTTGGTTATTCACAAAGTCTGCAATGAGAAATATGCTTCCATGTCCAGAGTTTTAATGGTTGCAGTTTATAAAGTATATCTTCAAGTGATTCCACTTTCCTGATGATCATAATGACACTTGATGGAAAAAAAATCGCCATTCATGACCTACTATATATGTACAGTGTGGCTAAACAGATTACATAATTCCTCAGTTTTGGTACACCTGACCATTTATCAGATGAAATTTGGATTTTTGCCCTAATTACCTGGTCTATAGGCATAACTTGGCTAACAACAATGGGGGAAAGGAGGGATGAAATCGACCCTGGGTATTGGAAACTTCAATATGAAAAGGAGTCAAGTTAGGAGGGGGGGAAGACTGTTTTGAACCACTCTTAAATATATATACACCCCTTTCCCCCCACTCTTGCCATTTTCTTTTTTTTTTTTTTTTTTTTTTATTTGCCATTCTGCAATTTGGTAGCAAAAAAAAAATAGTCTTAGGAAGAAAAAATATTGGACGAGCCTATCACCTGGTCTACATCATTTCTATGTGGTCACATGTTTCTAAATCAACCAATTCTTTGGACCCAATGGCTGTGATGTTTTTCTTGTAACTGTTTTGTGAGTGGCAAAATTTTCAGGAAAAAAATTAATCAACATGAAATGTGTATCTTGATTTTTTCAACAACTTTGAAAACACAGGAATTTGGCAAGATAAAAATTTACATAGGTCTTCATCCAAACTGTCTTATATTTATGAGACAGACTGACAGACAGACAGACAAACATCACAAACATAGTCACTTTTCATAACTGTCCCCTGAACATGCCTAAAATGCAAGTCAAAGAAGATATTATGTGGATGATAAAGTAAAAATGTACACTCAGCTGGGAGACAGACTCATCAAGTACATTTCATAGGCCTTAATGAACTGGTATACTTAAAGATCAATTTAAATATGTACAACTTATTTACACTTTACAAAATAACAATATCTGAAACTTGGGTTAAATCCCACAAGAATTCTATCACAACACACAATTCAAGCACCCAGCACTGGTTGAACATATAAATGAATTTAATTAAAAAAACATTAAAATGCATCAATATACCAGTATGTCTTAATAAATTGTCACATTAAACAATAACATATACTAGAGAAGACACTGAATTATTCAAGATCTGACACATAAAAATGATCTTCACAAGGATGTTTTGGAACATGGTTACGGAATGTTAGTGTCTGCTTAGTGATATGTTGTGTAGCATATGATGGAAAGGAAATACTGGAAGAAGGTTTGACCAAACACATAATAACGGTATGCTGTTACGTACTACACATATTTCTGTACAGCTGTCACATTTATCTTCAATGGCAGTTAAAATATATACTTGATTCATTTTACCCAGCAATTTGTTCAAAGAAGAGATAAGTAAACTATTCAACCAAGAAGACTTGTCAATACATATTTGGCACAAACTGTACTAACAAAACTAAGATAACACAGTCTGTTCTTATACATAACAACAAAATTCTAACAGTCTCTCAAATTGGACTCGTACCTGTGGTCATGCACACTGGCATCAAAGAAAACTTGCAATAAATTTAAATGTTGCCAAACATCTGTAACTGTGTCCACCTGTTGGCTACCAAAATTGCTTCAAAATAAGATGCTAAGGGCTTAGATTCAAGAAGGAATAATTGAAGGAATTAATGCTTCCTTCTGTGTTTCAGTAAAAGTGATACATGGCGCGTCATAAACACCTACTACCTAGGACCATTACGACCCAAGCCATACATAATACGCTGAACTTTCAATTCATGCAACAAAGTTTAACCTTTACTAAAACTCATTTCTGCAACATATGTTGAGGGAAATTAAGTTAGTGTCTTCTGTGGATGCACACATTTATGGGAATTACTACCAACTGCCTTTCTACACCAGATAACCATTCATGAGTCCTATACATTTCAGTGGTTAATTTATGTTCTTGGACTGCTAGACCTTGACAGTGACAAGGATGAAATGTCAGGGCCAACTCATTTAACAACACAGCATCATGTCACAGAAGGTTTGAATCTCCAGCAAGTCTGTTGTGAGTCCCTCAAATCTCAGTGTCTAAACAGTTTGTGCTAAGCACAACCACTGCTTGTCTCTTCCTGGATGGCATTTATATGACTGCAGTGAAACATAACTCTCACAGCAAATCCATAAGCTGTGTCAGCAAACAGGACACCTGCAGCAGCACAGCAGGTGCCCAGTTTGCCATAACCAAACAATTCCATACATCAAAGTCCTTCTTGAAAAGATAATAGTGCTTCACATAGTCAAGAAATTCCAAGTAATTTACAGATACTTAAGGTGCATTAACACGTTCACAGGAGCCTACCACTGGCCCCTTCGTGAGCAGACAAAGCCAGTCCGTGCCATCCCATTCTTTCATACGCTCTCACCTATGCCAAGGCCCTGTAAATGGTGTCTTCCACTCAGGTTTCTCACAACAATGATTACGTCTGTAATCCCTTTCACATCCACCACATGGCCAACGCAGGATTTAATCATCATAATTATATCTGGTAAAACAACACAAATCACAAAGTACTGATCAAATTCCAGCAGAACTGATTAAAGCAGAAGGTGGAACAATTCATTCTGTAATCCATAGGCTTATTAACTCTGGAACAAGAAGAACTGCCTGAGCAGTGGAAGAAGTCAATCATTGTATCTATTTATAAGGGTGATAAAACAGACTGTAGTTATTATAGAGGAGTATCACTTTTGCCAACTACATACAAAATGTTATCGAACATTTTTCTGTCAAGGTTAACTCCATATGCAGAGGAAATTACTGCAGATCATCAGTGTGGATTTCAGTGCAAACAGGTCACCTACTGATCATAAATTCTGCATTTGTCATTTACTTGAGAAACAATGGGAATACAATGTGGCAGTGTGTGAGCAATATATGGACTTGAAGAAAGCTCTTGATTCATTTAGGAGGGAGGTGTGGTATAATATTCTCATCGAGTTTGATGAAATTAGTGAAGCTAATAATAGCACTGAGTCTAAACGAAAACTATAGCAGAGTCCCAGTAGGCAGATATTTCCTATTGAGAATGTTTTGAAACAAGGAGATGCTTTATCACCATTGCTTTGACTTTTGCTGTAGAATATGCCATTTGGAAGGTTCAAGTAAACCATGAGGGCTTGAAATTTAATGGTACACATCAGTTTCTAGTTTATGCTGATTATGTTACTATACTGGGTGGAAGCATACATACTCGTACAATGAAGATAAACACAGAAGCTCTAATAGTCTTATTTTGGTTCATACCATTGTGATGATAATAAAAAGCAAGAAAGATGCCATCTATCATAACTAAGGCTTGTTTATTATGTACTATATAAACATATTTCCCATATACATAATAAACAACCCTTATATGTAACAGGCAGCATCTTTCTTTCTCTTTTTTAGCTTTAGTAGTCCCTGCTGAGAAAACTAAGTACATGTTCATGTCTCCAGACCAGCATGCAGGACAAAGTCACAACATAAAGACAAGTAATAAACCCTTTGAAAGGGCTGAACAGTTCAAATATTTGGGAAAACCCCTGACAAACCATGTAGAAATCAAGATCCAATTGAAGAAATACTTGCTATCAAAGATTCACAAAACTGTAATTTTGCCTCTTGTTTTGTATGGGTGTGACTTGGTCTGTCACACTGAGGGAGCAACATAGGTTGAGGGTGTCTCAGAACAGGATGCTTTATTGTTTATTGCTTATTAAGGAAGATATTTGGGCTGAAGGGGGTTGCTGTAGCAGAGCGGTGGAGGAGACTAGATGACAATCAGCTTTTTATCTATAGTGCTCACCAAATATTGTCCAGGCAATCAAATCAAGAAGAATGAGATGGGCAGGGCATGTGGCATGTATGGGAGAGAGGACAGGTGCACACAGGGTTTTGGTGTGAAAACCTGAAGGAAAGAGACCACTTTGAAGACCTTGGTGTAGATAGGAGGATAATATTACAATGGATCTTTAAGAAGTGGGATGGGTAGGCATGGACTGGCTTGATCTGGATCAGGATAGCAAATGTGGTAATGAACCTGCACGTTCCATAAAATGCAGTGAAATTTCTTGACTAGCTGAAAACCTTTTAGCTTCTCAGGAAGGACCCTGCTCCATGGAGTTAGTTGGTTAGTTAATGATATCTGCTGAGCACACATCATGAAGATCAAGCCTCACACATTTGTTCGCCCTCGCAGCTTAGAGAACCCAGTTTACTGTTAAATCAGACACTCTATAGAACACAGTCATCTAGCTGGATGAACCACAGCACTGGGAGTCAAACACTTCTGCACAATGCATATACAAATTTTATGAGAACTTCAGATCATAGGGGAGAAATTTGTTGACTATGAGCAGTGCAGACATTACATGTTGTCAGGAACTGCAATTTTTGTACAAGTCAAAAAATTTGACCTGGGTGCCCCAGGCAAAATCGAAATGCATGGCATATGTAGGTTTAATAATGCTTTATGTGTGTTTTACCAGTACAACTCTTGTTATATCTGAAACAGGGAACCTATGAATTTACTGACTTATTTCATCTGATAGTTAACATTTTGTCACTTTGTGCAACCATTCTGCTTCACAGCTGGCTGGTGCCTGAGTGGGCTATGTTAATGTGATAAGCTGAAAGGAAGTTGCAACCGAATTATTAGATAAAAAAATAACCCTCCATATCAAACATTAACATGTTCACTGCCATATTAATTTTTTTAAAAACCACTGAGACCAAAAAAGCAAGTACATGCCAGACCAGTTGCACAACATTAAAGTATCTTTTACACATAGGACACGTGTGCCTTGTAGTGTCACAGGACTGATCATTTTGCTCAAGGGTAAGACAATTTGCAGGAACTGACGTGTGACAGTTCCACACAGGTCACAGCAATCATTGCTACATATTCCCACAGGCACAGAATGCAGGTATGGGATCCTTCCTTCAATCCAGATTGCATGGGAAGTTGGCATTTTTCTGCAATTAAAGAAAAGTTGTTCTGCCTCAAAAATTGAGAGATGTTGGATCAGCCAACATTTAACATCAGTTAGAAGGCACCAGTTGAGCAGGAATCATCATGAGCATCTGGTGAAGACAGGTGAGCTGCTGGTATTGTGTGGTGCTAATTTTAAATTTCCCTGTTGTGGAAAATTGTTTTTGCATTCCAGACACTGGGACACCACAGAGAAGATCCAATACCTGTAATACCAAAGCAGACGCCAGTGTTCTCTGTGGCAGTGAGCATGTGAGTAACACAACAGCTTGATACAATCAGATACATAATTACTGCTGACAGCCAACAAACTTTACATCTTCTAAAACTTTCAAAAACTGTCCTACTATTAACAATCCAAATACCTTTCATACATCACATAAAACAAACCATCAATACAGTTGACATAAGTGCCATAATAATGTCATCACACTATTCTGAAATGCCTGTTTCTGGGACACATTTGAGTCACCCCACCCAAAAAACCCCATGCTCCATGGAAGTGTCATTTTTTAATTTGATCACTTTTTGTAAATGTCAATTTTTGAATTAGTAATTACATCAAAATCCCTACTACTAGAACTTCTTAGTGCAAATCCGTAAAGTGAGTAACATGAGTAATTCATTAGCATCACTTGGTAGTCATTTTCAAGTTCACTGAGCTGACACTGTCAATACAGCATATCAACTGACAAGTCATCAGCAAAAAATGAGAACTCAGCTCTTTGGATTAACTTGTAAAGTTCTTTGAAGGCAATGGTGGTCATAAAATATTTACATTTATGTTGGTAACATAATTGTTCACCGAGAGCAACATTCATTACGTAAAATAACAGGAGAAATATGCGTAAAACAAGAGATCAGCAGTGAATTAGATTAAAATCTGTCCAGCATAATATTATGCACACTAATCAATCAATTACAATTTATCTACCACAGTAGTGTTTGTTTCAGTCAAGATACTCATGGGACAAATATTGTGGTGACCATAAATGTTGGATCAGTTACTTCCTGGTACCTTGGTGGCTTTCACATCAGCTGGTGAAACAAGATTCATGTCATCCCATTCTGCTGTTTCAGTAGAGCTGGATGATCCCAGATTCAATTCCTGGCAGGAGAAAAGAGATTTTTCTCTTCTCCAAAATGTCCAGATCAGCTCTGGCACCCAACAAGCCCACTATTCAGTTGGTACTGAAGGTTTGTCCCCTGGAGGTAAAATGGTCCCTGTTAAGCTGACCACTAACCTCCACCTGGTGCCAAGAGCTACATGACCCCACCACCTTCCAATTTTCAGAAGCCACAAAACTCGGTCAGTACAGTAACTAGGATATGGACTGAATTACTGAGGAATTGCAATTAAATTCCTGGCATGAAAGCTAGCTCTGGAGTGCACTCAGTCTCATATAACAGCTACCGGGGTGCCCTTTCACCAGGGGTTAACCTGCTGGGACATAAAGCTGACTGCTCACCTCCACCTAGTGCCAAAGTTCTGCATGAGTGGAGCCATAACTCCTCTTCACCATATGCCTTCATGATAGATACAGAAGCACCTTTACCTTTTACTGATTTTCGCTAGTGGCTTTGTGAATGTGTACCCAGCAATCACAGCAGTTTACATGTTCAGTGTATTTTGTGGACTACAAATTTTACCAGTAAAGATGGCCCTGTATGCACCACAAAGGCATACAGGGAGCAATGAGGTACAACTGCCCATTCTAGATGGAGGTGAGTAGTCAGCCCCATCCCCTTGTCAGGGAAAGAGCACCTGGTGCACATTGAATAGAGGCTGCATGGGTCCTAGAGACACTGTTGATGTTTTGGAGAAGAGAAAATTTTCTTGTCCCTGCTGGGAATTGAACCCCAGATCATCTGGGTCATAGCCTGAACATTGTACCAACTATACTATCCAACCTGCCACATGGCAACTCTTCCTGACAGCTTGTATGCCAAAAATATCACACCTTTAGATGACAAATTACCATACTGGGTTTGACCCAAATCTGCAACACTGTATGCGAATTTAATGCAAATGCAAATCTGCAGGTACATTTTGACACATTTTCCTATACTCTAAACCTGAAAATACTACCAACATGGTGCCTTAATCAAGACCCCAATACAAAATTTAAAGCATGCAATTCAATCACTGCTTGCATAAACTCCTGTGATGACAAAATACAGACTACATTACTCTCTTCTTCACAAATACTTCAAAAGGACTGATTTTCTTACATTAGTTGTTGAAAGTAAGGAAGTTATTACCTGCTAACAGACCTCTTCTAATTAAAACTAAACACACTCAGCAAATTTCATACAATTTTCTGAGGAAATAATTTAATGTCATGAACCATTTAAAGGATTCTATTCAGAGATGTAACAATACTCTCATCCACCATGTGGGCATACTTTACAGATACACCATAATATTGTAACTGTAATTAAGTACATTCAATACTGTATTTATGTTTAAATGCTTCCATCATTTCCTGGTGCAGTCACAATGAGGAGTTGCAAAAATGTCCAAATTAGCTCTGGTGTGCTTTTCCTATTCTATCCACACGTAACAACTCAAGAAACAGTGACCAGATTTTTAATAACTTTGATATCAAAGAGTAAACATATTCTGATTTTGGTTAAAACCAGACTATAATGGACATTCTACATACTGTCAGTCCTACATACCTTTCAATGCATTTCTTATGAGTGCCTTGAGCAACAGACATGCTCAGCAGACTGCAGAATCCTATGCTACCATATGACAGCACTGTTTGGCGGACATGTAGAGCGTAGAGTAGTGACCAGATCGGCTTCAAGTTGCTGATGTTTGGGTGAGAAGGAAGGAAATGCACCTGCACCACCAAGCACTGTCTGCCTGTTTAAAAAATGTCTACAGTGCCTGAAGCTATGAACGTGCAACCTACACAATACATGCTTTGCTGCCTGACCATTCTGAAGTGAGCCTACCAACAACCACTTCATGCTGACCACAGATGTGTATAGCAGATTCTTGATGTTGATAAACACTGTAAGTTGGTATTTCCACCACTTGTAATCACTTATTTAATACCATTGTTTTGATCTTTTTTACTGGCTCTGATGAAGTGTGATGAGATCACATAACTTCCCCCACCCCCCTGCTAATGTGCAGATCACTCCCAGCTCAGTAAGCTCGGTCTACATTTAGTGAAACTGACTGCTTGTGTGCTCTTTGGAACAAGAGTCTTGTACAGGCCTTGTATGTATGTTATGCTTATAAGAAGTGTTGGCACTCAATAAACAACAAACTATTGTCACACTTTTTATGCTTTCTGAGGTTATTTTATACTTTTGTTTCTGGTGTTTTGTTGTTAAGTTCTTCAAGCCAAATAGCCATTTTACATTTACAATGGATCCCCATGTGCATGTTTTATCAGTCCCAATTAATCACAAATATTGAGACTGTACTGTGTTCATACATGTATATGTGCATGTGTGCACATTTACATGCATGAACACACACACACACACACACAGTGGTCTTGGAGTAAGACAGTGAACTGTCATTTACAGACTTCAGAGAATTATGTGCAATCCTATCTGTTGGCTTTACTTACAAGATTAAACATAACAATTTCAGGATGCGCAGATTCCAAAGTTTCACTCTCCCACCCTCCCTCTGATCAATGAGATCACACATCAAGACATAGACACTCTGTCCCATCACTCCTATGATCCCCACATCACTGGAGGTAGTAGAAGCTGCCTTGTGGGTGCCACAACTAACAAATGGATTTTATACAGATGCCTGGGCACACACACCATACCTGGAGGTAATGGACAAACACAACCACATATACACTTTCAGGCACATCATATGTCCTCTACCTGACTCTTAAAATGTGGAACAGGTAACATAATAAACTTAGTTAAAGCTCATTAGGGAAAAAATCAGAATGAGAATTACACCGCAGTTCGAAGAAAGCATGCTCACAGACGCAGCGTTCAGTGAAGTTTCAACCTGAACTGCTTAATTTTCCATTCAGTCCCTTATTACTTCTCATTCTAGAGAATGCTGCAGGAACTGATATCTTCATGAAAATGAAATTGTTAGGCACCAAACTTCCTATAAGTGTACACGATCCTCACATCTCATAGCCCTTCATTAGCATATGCCAAGGGCCTCAACATGTCATCACGCCAAACACCACCATTCTCGAATTTAGACCTCAGAATTTTCATCTCCCACAGCTGTAATACAAACATCACGTAATTCAGAAAACAAGCTTACACGTTTGCATGTATATAGTGAAGTATCTATAAGTGAGCCTACAGTGATGTAATGTGATGTGAATCAGTAGATTGTTTGTAAGAGGGCATCCCTTGGAAAGTTTTTCTTACAATGAATAGATGTTATGTTACTTTTTCATATACGTGCAACAGTGTTATCTTCTTTTTCAATTACCCTGTAATTCTTCCATATAATGAAATCTACTCTGTCTACCGCAGTGCCCACATTGCTGTACTGTGTTTGAACGTACAGACTGTCCACTGCTTCGGTCTATTACACTTCTGTAACTAAAACACATAAATTAATGAATAAGGACTTAAAATGATGAAACACACTTAGAAGATGCATTAATAAAACTGTACATGCAGCACACAGCAAAACAACAGAGGCTACAACTCTCTTCTCTGAGAACACCACACTGAAAACCATTTACCATATCATGTTAAAAGTTTTGATTTTCCACAACTGGAAGAGGAAGGTGCACTTTTCCAACAAAAGAGAGCAGCATTCCCCTTTCAGCAACCCAGTGCAATGAGTTCTATATGGTGTCACAGTTCCCTGGCAGCTGTTTTATGTTACAGGATACATGAAAAGGGAAACTGTGGACCTGAAATATCAAAGCATGAGATCATGGCGAGCATTAAAACAATAATGCCACAGCACCAGAAATTATGTCACTGTTACCTCAATATATGGCAAGCTGCAAGGGACAAACTCTTCCTGCAGTAAATTACAAGAGAGTGTCATTTTTATTCATGTTTCATTCCATTATGAGGGTGAGTCAAATAGAAGTCTTAGAAGTGCAAAATAAAATAAAATAAACTAAGAACCTACCATGTGCAGCTGTAGGCACTGAAAATCATCAGGGTGGGTTGAAAGTATGTACTGTTTAGGAATCATCTGGTAATATGATGAACACTAGCAAGTTAACATCTGTTTCAGATTTCTGTCTGACTCACCAAGTGTAAATATTAAACACTGAGAAATGGAACACATTTCATGGTCACTGTATTACAGAAGACTGCAAAGATTTGCAGTACAAAACAGCAAACCAAACCACCAACTTTACACATATTGTACAAGTATGCCCACATTTCACCCTGAATCCATTCTCAGAAAATTCCTGCATGTTACTAACCTCTCAAGGTGCAAGTTTCATAACTTATTATATTTATAATTACTGCACATACATATTTCTATGTACAAATATTAATACAGTAATAATTACAACAGTAACAAGAACATCTGTAATCTTTGGGCTTTGAATAAGAAAAGGAAATCTTAAAAAAAAAAAAAAAAAAAA
>Ga0268261_10003769_pt1 | contig 11207 bp, 9 predicted proteins | sample TergutNc150P1_FD_190353 | JGI IMG/M metagenome (GOLD analysis project Ga0268261, IMG submission 190353) | Nasutitermes corniger P1 segment gut microbial community from laboratory colony in Florida, USA - Nc150 P1 (SPAdes) (version 2) | ecosystem: Host-associated > Arthropoda: Insects > Digestive... | reverse complement strand
GGCAAGGAACGTTGCAGTAGAACTCGGCGTTCACGGTCTGGCCTTTGGGGACAAATTCATGGTGCACGATCCCTCGAATGTTGAAAAACACGATGAGCTTGCTCTTGGTCGCGCTGCGGCTCTACCTCGCCTTCTTCGGACTTGGGGATCCTGGGCTCTTCCATTGCAAAGACTGTTGTTTAGTCTCGGGATCATACTCATAGACCCAACTCTCGTCCCCAGTGATGACCCTCGACATGAAGGATGGGTCATCCACGGCACGCTGACGAAGCTCTTGACAAATTGCAACACAGTGCTCTCTCTGTTCGGGGGACAGAAGCCTGGATACGAACTTTGCAGCAACCGGTGTATGTTCAAATCACACGTGAGAATTGTCTGCACTGTTCCGTATGACACATTAATGATTGTAGCAATGTCCTTAATGGTTCTCCGACAATCCTCATGCACAAGCTGCTGAATTGTTTCCACATTTTTAGGTGTTGAGCTCATGGAAGGTCACCCTGACCTCTTGTTGTCTTTGAGTGATGTTCTGCCTCTCTTGAAGCGCCTGTGCCATTCAAAACACCTCACATGACTCATGGCCTTGTTTCTACACGCACGTCTTATCATTTCAAAAGTCTCCGCTCCAGATTTGCCGAGTTTCACACAGAATTTGATGTTTGCTCTCTGCTCTCTGCTCCAGTCCATGCTGAAATCGCAAATGTGAAGACACACATGGTGACAAACACTTGTGTTGTGCAACTCCCAATGTTCACACAGCGACACCACTCGGCATGCTGAGTGGTGACGTTCCCTGCTCCCGAGCACAGCGCACTCATTCACGTACTGCCATCAGTTGGTGGTCTATGGAACTAGTCTTGAAACTTTTTGATACACCTTTGTATTGAATTATGATATTGGTAGATATCTCCAGCTAATGTATTTTGTTGTTTCATATGCAGGGTTCAATCAAAGTTTACAAGTGGCCACTGCCTAAAGACATTGAGGACCACACAATTATGGGATGTGACCCACAGTATGGGTTTTTCCAAGGTCTCCCATCTAATGATCCGATTCATGTTTTGGTGCGTGTGTATATAGTGAAAGCAAATGACTTGCACCCAATGGACCTTAATGGCAAGGCAGATCCTTACATTGTACTGCAGCTTGGCTCCAAGAGAATCAGTGACAAAGAACATTACATCTCAAAGCAACTAAACCCTGTGTTTGGAAAGTGAGTTGCATTAAGATAAGCTTGTGTAAGAATATTGGAAATGTAAGAGGACTTCATATGATCTTAGAATACTGTAAATTTATTTGGACCACAATGAATAATGTATGTATGTAAAATTATAAAATTATGTAATCGTACGCAACTCTCAATTTATTAGAAGTCATAGTTATTATTTGAAAGTTCAAAGCTCCTACAATTGTACATACCTACCACTCTAAAGACTAGCCTGAAAAGCTGAAACATGTAGCTAGAAATAATAACTAAGACTTCTAATAAACTGAGAGTTGTCTACAACTATATAAATTTATAATTTTCATACATATATTGATAAAACACAATGGGGATGCCTCACTTAAAAAAAATGAATAATGTACTTCACCATATAATTGTTGTACTCTATACTCATTATGAAATGAAACAAAAGAAGCCTTTATATATTTCACACATTCTATTTTTGTGTCCTAGAGACTTTTCAATGTAAAATTTTATTGCAAAATCTCAGACTGCCAGAAGTGGGTGTAAAATTCAAGCGTTTGAAATGAGGAAGGTATTGCATTTGGCATTGCTTGGCAAGAATCACTGACGTTTGTTTATGTATCATGTGATTTGTGGCATAATGTAGCCATGTTGATGTCCTGTGCCAGAAAACATGGAGGTTATGATGTCCAAATTGAGATGTAAGATTAAAGATATTTGCGTTTAGCTGATGATTAATGTTTTACTGCCTTGAAGATTTATTTATACATTACATGAGGTTCTGATTCACAGTGAAGTTGAAAAGCAAAACTAAGAGCATAGTATGGCCTCTTTCAGCTGTCATGTGCTAATTTCTTTAAGGAATTACTGTATTTGAACAGTTTTATATTTTCAAAAATCTGTTCTGACAAAAAATTTTAGAACTTTATGTTGCAAGTAACTGAGTGCCACTTGCCTCTTTCCCATCTCAAGGGAGCATATAATGACCTTGTTGACATTATTAATGGTGATAAATTGAGTACTGAGTTAGAGAAGGAGCTCGTGTGCTGTCAGTAGGTATAGTGAAAAGGCTGTGGGCTGCACGTCTGAAGAACTGTTAGTCAATTCCCTGGAAGGGCAAAAGAGAGTCTACTGATGAAAACCAAGAACACTTAATCTGGAACAACAGATTCGAGATACTTTGGCTGTTGTTCCTCTTGCCTTCTTAAAGATAATAGTTCAGTACGTGTCTTTCAAAATGAAGAAGTGTGTGCAAAATGCTGGGGCATGTGGTGAAATCTGACACTAATGACAGTATATGGGGTTTTAAATTGGTGCAAGTATTCCAGTTAGGAGAGACAGTCACTTAACATTAGGTATTTACTTAATAATCACCTGTATTTTATTTCTACAGCCAGCAACTGCCAATTTTAAATTTTGAATTTTTAATCAAGTGATTGTGTAATGTGTTAATTAATGATTATAATATTGTGTAATTATTATATGCAGTGCTGATTATCCAGTGTCTAGAGATAATAATTGCCTGAACATATGTGACTGTGAACAGTTAAAAATATAAACTGTAAGGAAATATTGATAAATTTTCACTATATACAGTTGTCATTATTGTTCACTCATTCATGTTTGGTACTGTGGCAGATATATCAGAATTTATTTACTCATATTTTGGTAAGATGGTCAGCAGTTTTTTTTTTTTTATTTCTTTGAAACTAATATTGTAACTTATATCAGAGGTATCTCTTAGTACAAGGGTGCACAGTCATCCAAAAATCTAGGAGCCACCTACAAATTCTAGGTGTCAGAAAGGTGACATGAAGCAGTATCCATGCTGTGGAACCACAAATATTAGCACTGCCATAAAAATTTTGTCACCACTGTAACAAATTTAGTCACCATGACTACCTTGTGCCCAAGATTTGTGCTCCTGTATTATATGTATTGTGGGCAAACAAGAAAACCCACTGAGTCCAAAGTTCATAATTATTGTATTCAAACACACTTTTAAAAAAATTTTAATAATACAGATGATGGTTACATATTTGTATTCACATTCATAAATGTTATTTATTGCAAAACAGAATTTTTATGCTTATGAAATAATATAATAATAAGTCATTCTCATCTCTTGCCCTAGATGCTTTGTAATTGAAGCAACATTTCCTCAGGACTCAATGCTGACAGTACAGATTCTGGATTGGGATTTGGTTGGTTCAGATGATTTGATTGGAGAGACTTGCATTGATCTGGAGAACCGATTCTACAATCGTCACAGAGCCACATGTGGTATTGCTCGCAAGTATGAAGAGTAAGTAATGCACCAATTCACCTATAAGTAAATAATCATGATAATAGTTGTATATGAGAGAAATTTATCTATGTTTACTGATTATATAGTTTTATTAGTGTAACAGATTATTTCATAACAGTTTATTCTTAATTTTCATGATGGCATCTACCAGCACTTTAAATCAATTCTTAAGGTATTTAACATGGCTTATATGATTTAACACAGGCCACCTATGATTATTAGGTTTGTGAAGTCTGGGAAGCTGTGTTTGGCTGGACATGTAATGAAGACTGGAGAGGCAAGTGATTCTTATAGAATTGTGATGAGGATATAGCCACATGGAAAACCAGAAGTATTCGGGAGAAAAATTACTTTAAGTTTGGTGTTAGGGAAACAGGTTATGGGAATGGGAAGAGTGTATATATATATATGTGTGTGTGTGTGTCACATTGGCTAATAATTATGTTCAGCAGTAGGCTTTCGTGTTGCCTTCTGGTGCTAACATCAGGGAGTCAGTTAATTTAATACTTTGTGTCCATGATTTGTGTGCTTTTCTGCATTATGTAGATGTCTTTCTTGCAGACATTATAAAGTAGTATAAAGTAAACTAACTTTTCATTGCATGGTACTGACATTCACAAACACCCCTGCTAATTAAAAACATCAGCTTTATCATAATGTAGATTAAATCTCTGAGTTGTCTTCATCCAACTTTGGATATAACCAATGGCGAGACCCCACGAAACCAAGTCAGACACTTGCAAAGCTCTGTAAGGATGGAAAGATAGATGGCCCCTCTTACAGCAATGGTAAAGTGAAAGTTGGGCGTCAGACTTTCTTCCTGCAGGCAGATGACAGTGACTACAATGTGAATATCAAAGGTAATTCAAAGACCAGCATTTTCATGTTTGTTACCATTTTTATTTGACCGTAAGCAGTGAGAGTCTAATCTTCTGCCTCACTATGTCACTGAATCTGACTTATTGTAAAATTGTGCATTGAAAGGGATTTATACCTATGTTTTTCTGTCTGTGTGTTTGTTTATATTTGCTTAAATATGATCTTTATTAATTAAATTATAATGTTATTATATCCATTACTTTTATTGTGTTCAATTGTTTGTTTATTTTTTCTTCTAAATTTTTTATGCAGTAGAAGAAGACTGGAATTCAATGTGGTCTAGTCATGTAGAATGCAGTAAACACTTGTTGTTGGCAAACTGAAGTAGGAACAAAGGATGCATCCCTTTCATTTTACTTCATTGTGTGTGTGTGTGTGTGTGTGTGTGTGTGTGTGTGTGTGTGCGCGCGCGCGCGCGCACGCACGCACGCACGTGCGTGTGCTTGCACACACCTGTACCATGTCAAAAAATATTTTCAATAAAATTTTATGTCTTATTGGTATCTGTATTTTTTATCATGTACCAGTTTTTATAAGGTGAGCTTTTTTCACAAAAATAATCAAGTTGGTTTGAGCTTCACATAAAGAATAGGTATGAGTATATTGTACTAGTATGGAGTCAAATTGATTTCTTCCAATAAGTTTTGGTGATCCTTCATAGTATATTCAATCGTAATATGTTAGGTAGTTTTGGAAATGAAATAGGTAGGTAGACACAAACTCTCTGCCATGTTTTTGCTTCATATATTTTGTACAAATTATGTCTGCTGTCACATAGTGTGACGGCAGCAGCTGATGTGGCAGGGATGACATCCATGAGTGAAAGTATATTATCACTGACAGGAAGTTTGATTTACATTACATCCGAACAATGTCACTGAAGAAACTGGGTTTCAATATGTCAGGGTACTGAAGAAGGTGTTAAAAAAAGGTCTAGCAGATGTGAGGATGAGAGCAGACTCTAACCAGGTCCAGGGATAAGAGGGACAAACAGTACACATATTTAGGCATTAAAAATGGTTTACTTTGTTTAAAGGAATTCTTTATGTGTGAATTTGCTGAGATAGGTGTTAATGAGTCAGGTGCCGAGTTGTTTAGTAACATAATACTGTATTGTTTTGTTAAAGTGTCATGGGATCAGTAATTATTTCTTGTAATACATAGAAAATGACAATATAGGAATATCCTGAAAGTTCTGGAAGAAGGTACTTAGTTATACGTAGTAATAGTTTTACAGTGAACTATGCTGTGATGAAAAAGTGACTGGAAGTGGCAATATTGTATTGCAGTGCAACCCTTATATAAGTGGTCAGAAGGAAATGGCATATTTGATGTTGTGTTAGATCTAGAATGTAAGTATTCTATTTAGCAATTGTTGTGTTTAGTGTTACATAGTAATTTATGGTTTTCAGGAAAGAGTGAAGGAGGGTGATAGGGAAATGAAATGGAGAGTACTCTGAAAATATGAGTGGGGTGTAAATGAAGTGGTTATGTAAGTGGATTGTATAAAAAATATATATGAGTCATAAAACTGTTAGGAAGAAGGGCCTTATGTCATAAGAAAGTGGATATGCAGGAGTGTCATATTGTATTATACTACACACACCAACCAAATGAACATCATATCACACAAGATGTGTAACAGTTCTTGATAACAAGGAAGAACCATTAACCCAATGCAGTAAATCATTGGAAATATTACCTGGGTATGTTACACTCATTTTTGTCACTGTTATGTAATTTTTATGAGACTGTAATTTTTCATATCCACTATCAAAAAATCAAACATGTTAGTTATTTTTATTTACTTATTATTCTGTATTGTCTCTCATTAACATGACAGGACCATCTTTACATTTGTGACAATCTGACTTGCAGGTCTGGAGGAGCACATGGCACTGGCTGTTCTCCATCATTGGCACGAGTTCCCATGGATTGGCTGCCAGCTTGTGCCGGAACATATTGAAACTCGGCCCCTCTACAATCCTGATAAGCCTGGCATAGAACAGGTAAAATATAGTACATGATGCTAGTCTCCACATGCGTTCAGAATTCTTGATTAACTGTCACCATCACTGATATTTACAAATATTTCCAAAAGGTTGGATCATTCTGTGCCGTAGACTTCTCTGTTCATGTCTACCTACGTAAAGCCACTGCTTTTGTATTTATGCCTGTTCATACTCTACTCTGTATTGTACCTATACTTGCACTTGGTCCCTTTGACTTATTCTTTGTGTCCACAAGCAATGTTTCTTCTCTGTCATCGTACCATATAGTCTCCAACGAATTGTCATCCACATGTAACACATGTGTATCCTTAATTTTATGAACCTTTCTTGTAATATTTATTCATCCATTCCTTCGATAATGCCCTGCTTTTAAATTTTGTTCCTTCTTGTTGGCTTTTTTTTTAACAATTTTTTGGAGACTTCACTTCCACTGAAGATATAAGTCCTCTGGGACTTTAGACTGGGTGAACTCATAAATAGTTGAGGTCTCTGTTCTTATGGGACATGATGCCACATTATTGACTAATTGGTTCCTGACATTTTGAGACAATGCAGTGATATCATTTTCTAGGTTCGAAATGTCAGACAAGAATGATTCTTCTTTGACACTTCAGCTTTAGACAACTGATATACTTTTATTCCACCTCAATGAAAATAGGAGTTGTAGTTGACCACGTATTTACCAAAATAAAATTCACACATTGTGGCTTATTAGCATGTACCAAAATATATTTCACTTGTCAGTTTCAGGTCAAACTCACCCCCAGCAACAAAGAGAGACAGTTTTCATTGGAATCCCTTCAGTAGTGGAGCATTTATAGACCTGTATACACTGGACCTGTGTGACTCATGTTGATTTAGTCTCAGTACATCATTTAGAGATGCCTGAATAACTTGCTGGAGTTTATAGAGGATTAATTTTTTGTACAGGGAAAACTAGAAATGTGGGTAGACATGTTCCCTATGGATATGCCCCTTCCTGGTCCAGTGCTAGACATCTCCCCAAGGAAGCCCAAGGCATATGAACTGCGCATAATTATATGGAACACAGATGAAGTGGTTCTGGAAGATGATGCATTCTTCACTGGGGAAAAGATGTCTGATATTTATGTGAAAGGGTGAGTGTTGATAAACCTTTCACTTTTATATAAGCATATATATTGTCATGTTATGCTTCTGCTATGAAAACTAGCATCCTAGGCAAGCTGCTAGCATTTGGTCATCAGCAATATACTGGGTTCTTATCTGTGTCAAGACTGTGCAGTTCTTTAATTGCTGTGAAGAACAAAGGCCCTTTGTATATGGATTGGTCACTTGTAGTAAACACTGTGGACTGTTAATGATTCTGATATTCACCAATGTAGGTAATGTAAAACAACTGATGTGTGATAACTTAACCAAACCAAGTCAAGACTGAAGGTTAGATACAGCTTCTCATGTATGTAACTAAGATATAATTATAATTGAGGATACCTGTTCATATCACTTTTAAGCATTACAAGTCACATATTTCTTCTGTGTACAGGTGGCTCAAAGGACCAGAAGATTGTCAGTGCACTGACATCCACTATCGCTCACTGACAGGTGAGGGAAACTTTAATTGGCGCTTCATTTATCCATTTGACTATCTGGTCGCTGAAGAGAAAATTGTAATTTCAAGAAAGGAGTCTCTGTTTTCTTGGGATGAGACAGAGTGCAAGATTCCTGCCCGATTAGAGCTGCAGGTATGGGATGCAGATCACTTCTCAGCTGATGACTTCTTAGGTATGTTTGTTCTCTTTAATCTATCGTATGCATGAGGATGTTTGATCTTGTCTATTCTAAGCAGTTCTGAAAATGGTGTATTATAATGAACTGGACTAATGTTTTAGACATTGTCCATCATGTAGGTTTATCACAACATGTAGGGTTATCAGTTTGTCCAGTGGTCTGATGGGCACAGTGGAGTGGGTTCCCCATCTTATCTCCCCACCTGAAGATAAACATGGTTTGAGTCTCTGAAACATGTTTGGAACAAATTTAGGCAACTTACAGTGTACAGAATATTAGTCAAGATGGTTTGGAATGTGAAGATTTAAGTATTCTGGGGTATTATGGCATGTTTATTGGTAAATATGAGTAATTACCAGTATTTCAGAGGACAATAATGCTGTCTCGGAATGTTGGACTCCGAAACATGTGTAACTGTTTACCAGGAAACACAGTGTTACATCCCAGAAGACTTGACCATTTATCAGCATGACTGTGAAAACCTCAAATCTTGCAATATTTGTACTGGATTTATTTATTGTCCTGACTTAGCAGAAGAAAGAGTATTATAACATGTCATAACACAAAACCAAGGATAACAAACTGCAGGATCACAAGGTTCACTTGTAACTTCACTGACTAACTTTATGGTGTTCTTCACCTGTACTGACTATATAACACTGGGCAGTTAACGGACTTGTGCATGCTGAAAACAGTGTTCAAAGAGGAACCTGCTGAATGAAATTATTCTCCTAACCATTGTCTGAGAGGACTGCCGAAACCCAGAAGGTACAACATGCAAGACATTCAGTCTTTTGACTGATGTTTGGACCTGGCACCTCTCAGATACAAAGCACAATTGCTAACCCCAGAAGTGCAATGTGCAGTTTAAATAACTAAGTACAAATGTAGGCAGTTTATGGTCTGATCATTTTAATTCCTAGTGTTTTACCGGTGCACATTCTTTTTAATAGCATACCACACTTATGTGTTCTGCATTATATTTTCACAGATGTATGGAAACAAATTCACTATACTGAAACTTCTAAATTCTGGTCTGTAAGACCTTCATCTACTTGCATCATTGGTGCAAAGCACAGCTACTTTGCTGCAGGCCTCACAGTTAAAAAAAGTTGTGTTTTGTTCCTGTCTCTTTCTGATATTTGTTAGTTAGTTCATGAAATTTTATTTTTTAATTATTTATTTTATTGTTATTACATTTTTTTTAAATACTACGATAAAATATGGAGATATTGTCCCTGTGAATAGGAGCAGGGTGAGCTTGCCAGTCATTAGGAACAAGAATCAATGGGTAGAGAACCAGCAACAGAAGAACTCATCATCATTATTACGCCATCTTCATCCAATCCAGCTAAAGCTATCAGTTGTGTTAAGGTTCTCATAATATTTGTCCTTCCATTTCCATCACAATCATAGTCTTCAAAGTAGTCACTTTTCAAGAGGTTTTCTCACCAAAATTTTCTGTATGTAGTTTTCCTCCTTCTATGCCATGTATTTGCTCATTATAACCTTCCTAAGTTAATATCTCACTGTTACAAGGAAAAGAGTATAGCTGTGTCATAAAGTTTCTTCAGGAAGACTATACGTACATATTATCCTGGTCTCATGAAACTTTGAGACCATCATTTCTCCTTCCCCTGCCAATAATTATTATATTACTCTAACTGTCTATTATGGCCCTTGGTATGTGTAATAGGCTCTGTCAGTTACATATTGTCACCGTCTCAGTTGTTAGGCAATTTGGTGGGCAGAAATAGAGAAGTTTAGTTTCCAGACAAAGTACCCTAACAGAGGACTAACTGAATTTTCTTCAGAAGGGTTGGTTAATTATAGGTAATGACCAGGGTATAGTGCAGAAATAACACTTCAGCTGGGACCCCAAGGTTGTGTACACACCAACTGGTCACATCTAACATGTACCTCAAAGATAGAGATAGATAATTGTGGAACATTGCTGGAATGATGACAGCAGGGGTAAAACAAAGTACTTAGACAGTACATATCCCAGTGCCACGTAGTCCATTATGGATCCCACATGGAGTGCTGTAGGGGTGATCACATACCTCCAGATATGGAAGCTTGAGTTCAACCTTGTTTGCTGTGGCAAGGTCACATATTTGTTTAATGTAACTATTATTCTAATGCAGGTGCCATTACATTAGACTTGAATCGCTTCCCTCGGGGTGCCAAGTCCTCCAAACTGTGCACCCTAGACATGCTCAGGACTGATGGATCTGTACCAATGGTTAGCATATTCAAGCAGAAGAGGGTGAAAGGCTGGTGGCCATTCTATGTCAAGAAAGAAAATGAAGAAATGGAGCTTACGGTTGGTAATCCATCTTACACTAGTGTCCATTGTGGTAAAGAAATAGTAGTTACCCCATTTTAACGCATCTTTATATGGTAGTTGCAGTAAGGATGCAGTAGTCAATTGTCTGCCTACTGGATTTACTGTTTAGAGCAACTTTCAGCATGCATTAATGAATTTAATTCCTTTCTAAAATTGTAATAATGTGAAATATATTGTGGTTAATATAGCCTGAAGAGAATCAGAAGTCTTAGTGTCATAACTGTGTAGTCATTGCTAAATATTACTACTGTAATTGGAACAGGGCAAGGTAGAGGCTGAGCTTCATCTTCTAACACGTGAGGAAGCAGAGAAAAACCCAGCAGGACTGGGCCGCAATGAACCTGACCCTCTTGACAAACCCAAGTAAGTACAGTGATCAATGGTTGTTGTTTGTATGTTCACTGTCTAGACTTCAAGGAAGTATGGAGGATTTATACATCCACTGCTGCTCTTGCATTCTCCTCTAGCTTGTTCTCCTCCTGATTCTTTACTTCTCATTCTTCCTTTTCAGATTCTTTTGATTGTTTGATTCTTATGTTACTTAATGAGGCCTTTCAATTACATAAATATGCAGTGGTAAATGATAAGATTATTGTGAATGAGAGGGTGGAAGAAACATACAAGGAAGCAGTCGTGTACTAATTTAAGTTTTGCACGAAGGAATTGAAGATATCTCTCTCTCTCTCTCTCTCTCTCTCT
>Ga0268261_10003768_pt1 | contig 11207 bp, 4 predicted proteins | sample TergutNc150P1_FD_190353 | JGI IMG/M metagenome (GOLD analysis project Ga0268261, IMG submission 190353) | Nasutitermes corniger P1 segment gut microbial community from laboratory colony in Florida, USA - Nc150 P1 (SPAdes) (version 2) | ecosystem: Host-associated > Arthropoda: Insects > Digestive... | reverse complement strand
TATAACAAACTGCCTAAGCGCATATAAGGAAAATGAAATATGTGTATTATCTGTGTTTGTGTAATTAATCATGTAAGATGGACGCAGCACTGAAAGCTTTCAAACTTTAGCGTTGCGAAAGTTATCAATCTTTCACAGGGGAGTTTATAACCGGTGGAAACAATTATTTATTTAGAGTATGGTCAAAATTGCTTTCTGGAATGTAGAAATACATATGTTGCCGAATGAGAGGGGACAGAAGCATCTGGTAAGGGGATACAAAAGGTCAGTAGGATAGCAAGAAGGTATGGTCATAGGGCAGAGAGTGAGAGAGAGAGTCATATGTGAAAGAAGATAGAGATGTACTTGAAGAAGGAGACAGTTAGAAATTATAAGAGGATAGGAGACGCGGTAAACATTTACAAAGGAGGATTATACTTGTTACATATTTGTCAACGTCAAGTTTAATGGGATTTTGAAGTTTGCTAGGACAGTCAAAATTCGAGGTTTTGACACTTTTTCGTAATGTAAATCACGAGGGGGTGGATACCGTGTTAGCTACGGTCGCACATTAAAAATGTCCAGTAGAACCCGTCTATTTGGCGTTTACATGAGTTAAACCAAAAACATACCGCGTAAGTCATAGGAAACAATAGGGAGAAAGAATACAAAATTTTAAAGTTTTCGGCCTATTACGAGAATACTAAATTTACGGGGAGCCAGTCACTTTAGTTAGGCAGATTAAAGTAAGGGGAATTTTGGACCAGGGAAACTTAACTTAGCGTATTGTCAAAAAACAACAAGCTTTTCGATTATCATAGGAGTAGGATGTGCTTGTGCATAGCTCCAGATTTAGGCCTGATTAACAGACAAAAATTCACATAATTAGAAATTTATAAGTGTCCTACGGGGGTAAAATTAAGACAAATAATATTAAATTGGACATAAGTGGTAATACCAAGTTTCGGACTGCATAATTATTATTCAGTGGAATAAAATACAGTGAATGCACTACGTGTGAGAGCAATCAGTGCTACGTTTGTCGTTTACATATAAAACTTGTATCAAATTGGCGCCCAATAACAAAAAAATAAAATCGCAACCGCTTCATCAGATCATTAACTCAGCAAAAAAATAGTATCTTCAGTTTATCTTCGCTAAGCCCGTCAAACTCATCCCACAGTAATCCCTGAACACTAGGTCTCATGCATACCGAATGAGCGAGTAAAGCGAGCCGGTCGGTTATAAGGTGGTGTGTACAATAGCTATCTGATGGATAATTGTTTGATTTTATTAAGTTCTAAATTATTTACACATCCATTTATAATAACTGTATGAATTTTTGGACATGGGTATAAGAATCTCTATTAGCAGTTACTTTGGTTTGAGAAATTCCAATAAGAGAAGAAATGTGATTAATATCTTACATGCTATTGAATTTGAGGACAAGCCACTGTCTATATGTTGCAGCTGGGATAAAGTAGTCAGTATAGCGTATCACTAGGGCTCAGTGGTCTGGGGTTTGAACTATGTGGGTGTGAGATTTTCTGTACTCATTCTGGCCAGCCTCCTGTACAATGGCTTATTGTGTCTCTTTCCCAGGGGTAAAGCAGCAGGGGCATTGACCACCCACCCTTTTCTAGCACAGAGGTTGAAGAATGGGTAGAACTATACCTCTATAAATGTTCATGCTTGCGTTATTATTATTATTATTATTATTATTATTATTATTATTATTATTATTATTATTATTATTATTATTATTATTATTATTATTATTATTATTATTATTATTATTATTATTATTATTATTATGTACATGTGCCTTTCAACAGAGGTGTGCAAATGATAGGATGACATTTTGAGGTCTGAATTCTTATAGTGAGATGAATATTAGCTTAGACACATCCAGTTAATTTTTTTCACTAACAGTGAAAAAGTTCATGCAGAGTTATACTAAGCAGAAATGAAATGTGCCTTGCACTTTCTGGATTTACTACAGCTGTAACAGTAGTACAGTCTGTGTGACAAATGTCAAGCTCCTAAAATTTTCTGAGTCCCACACTGTTGTAACTCAGCGATTCCTAATTTCTGTGTATTTGCCCATGTGTGGCTTTTCTGTGCCACCCATATATTGCAGTTATTTATACAAGACATCCATTAACCACCTAGCTATAAAAATATTTGGTCTGAAGTCTTGTGAAATAATTGAAAGGGAAGACAGTCACCTACATGTGGATTCATTTTCTTGTTTTTTTGGCATTAAAGTTGCAATTGGAGCTCTTAGAGGATGTGGGGAATTATGGAAGATGTTTTCATATGATGACCTTCAGTGGATGATGATGTGGATGTACAGTCCATTTGTTTATTTCTATGGTTATATGATGTGCAGTGGACGTGAAGAGCTCCAGATTCGAGCCAGCTGGGAAGGTAAAGGCTTAAAATCTCGAACTCAACTCATGGACAAGCTCCAGGAATTTCTCCCTCCTTCCATAATGCTTCCTCCTCGCAGGTATGTTGTGTTTTGTTTTGAGGCTTGTATAATATGTGCAAAATTAGAGACCCAGTTTATGAGCCATATAAAATTAGAAAGAGTTACTGTTCTGTGTATGTGTTTTAATTACTGGGTTTCCAGAATTCGTTTTGAAGTCCTGGTGAGTCACAGTAAATTGTGCTGTAAATCTATAATTAGGAATCTCACCCAACACACTCCAGAAATTTGGGTTTTTTATAGTTTACACACAATTTTACCATGTATGCATCCCCCAGTTTGTGCAGTTGTGACATTTGTAAATTTTGCATTCATCTTTAAAAGATGGGGTTTATATTTAAATTTTAGCACATGGTTATGAAAAATGCATTATTTGAATGGAAGAAGATAAAGGTATGAGATAATTGGCAATTCTTTGAAAATAAAACAGAGATTATGCAGCAAATGCAGTAAATTTTCTTGTTGCTTAAATATATAAAATGAATTTTGGGGGAACACATGTTGTTTAAAGGTTAGTGCATGTTGTATGAATTTTGAATTAATGTTTTTACTGGGAGCTGAACAATTATTCAGTTTTCTGTGCATAAAATTGTGTTGGCTTCAGCTCATCCATAGAGCACTGATTCCTAAGGCCCTAAAAACAGCATAGAGGTCTCTTAACATGATGGAAAATATTAAAATTTGAAAGAGCAGTGAAGTTTACAGTCAGAACTTCTTAATGAGAAAAATATGAATATTCTTACCCATTCCAGCCACAGCTATATGCAGTATTGTGTAGGAGCACCAGACAGAACAAGTGAAAAGTGTTAAATGGCTTTTGGAACAGAAATTTTGTTTCATTTTGGAACGCAGGGGATAATTTAGTGCAGCTTAAAAGACTGCTGGGGCTGCTGTACATGCAGAAAGTATATGGTGGATTTCCTAAATTCTGATTTTCTAATTCTGCAGTAAATGTAATGTAAGATGGGTGGATATGTGATATTATTAGACATGCCTCTTAATTTACAGGCTGCATGCTTTATTATGCCAAGCAGTGGAACACCAGAAACACCAGTGTCCATATCACAATACAAAAACGGAGGATGGTCTTGAAAATATCTCTCTGCCACCACTGTGCCAGGTAGGTAAAACTGTCCTCAATATTTGTGTGCTGATGAGGCTTAAAATCTTATTTGCCTGAAAAGCCCAATAATAACTTACACATGCTCATGGAAAACATATTATAAGAAACTGAAGGCTGTAAGTTTACACCTAAGCTTGGCATGACAGAAGCTTTATCTCTTGCAATGAACGAAGAAACTAAATTGAAGGTGTCTGAGAACTGAATGCTGAAGACAGTGATTGCAACTAAGCAGGAGGATTAACCAGGTGCCTAATAAAGCAACATAAAGTACAGCTTCCCAAATTTTCCTTTTTGCCTTATTTTGGTGATTGTACAGAGGACAAGACAGGTGGGACATACAGCACACAGGGGAGAGATTATAAATGTTTAAAAAAGTTGAATCAAAATGTGAAGGTAAGAAGCAACTTTGAAGGCCTGAGAATAGAGGGGAAGATAATATCAAAATGGATTTCAAGTAATAATCACTATTTATTTTTTATCTACTAACACCAAGTAGATTTCAAATAAATATAAGTGTGAGTGTGAACAAAGATTTGTGTAGCTCAGGATAGATGCCAGTAGTAGAATCCTCTGTGCACATTATGAACCTTCAGGTTCCATAACAGGCAAGTAATTTCTTGACCAGACAGATGATTATTAGCTTATCAAGAAGGGCTGTGCTCTGTGTTGTTAGTTGGGTTATGTTTGGATTGGAAGTTTGTCTCCGTTTAATGGTGAAATGATGTAGTTGTGTTTTTCACTGTGAAGGTACATGCACTTACACTGTGCATCACGTTATGTGAATTGTACGGTACATAGATTGTCAGGTTATATGCAGTCTACACAGCCAGTGTTACCACTGTAAATTGGGAGTAAAGGTTTACAGTGAAACCTCTAGCCATGATTTCAGTATGTATTTTTTTCCTGCAAGTACCATTGGTTTCTTCTGGTCCCAACAAATTGCCTGTATACACAAAGTGTAATAATATTGGATGCATTGTTGCTCGGAGTGGTGTTGTACTGTGTCATTTATAATTCTTGGTCCTGACCCACATTACTTCCAGAATGATCATGTGGGATAAAAAAATAGTGGAAGTAACATAATGTTTTTGGAAAGTAAACTAGAGGCAACCTGTCTGTACTGATGATTACAGTTGTGGTCACAGAAGAACTTACAATATGTCAGTGAGTCTTATCCAGGTGACAGAAGTAGAGGAAGAGTGGCAGGTGAGAGAGATGCTGAGAAGGTTGTTGGTACACATGCAAATTTAATCTTATTTATGCTGCCCATAAAAATGTAGGGTCTTCCTTGTGCTGATTTTCATGAAACCCACAGTTGCTGACTAACATTCTGACCAAATACGTTAAACAGAATCACACTCAAGTTGGACAGTAAATGTTGAAACTGTGGATGTAAATTCATTTATGCTCTTAAGTAAAGTGCAGTAAACTTTTTTGGACATCTCATATACAGGATTTTATCCAAATCCAATGAAAAGTGTAGAATAGAAAATACAGGCAAAATTACTTTTACTTCCTGAAGTAAAAGTAAGTTTGGCATTTCATTGATTTTCACAAAACACACACATGCTCTACAACTTTCTTACTCTTTCCTTGAACAAAGTTCATGAAGATCCATCAGACAACCTATGTGCTGATACTAGTTGATGGACAGATGTGGTCTTCACATGATGCATTCTCTCTTTACTTTGTAAAGAATGCCCACAAAGTGTTTTTCACACTGGTATTAAAGTAACTTTTTATTTATTATTTTGCAGGTGTAAGTGGAAAATGTATAGTTTTCATTTTTGTTTTGTTTGCTAGTGTTTTCAACACACTGAATGCATTTCGACAGCTGTCAGTTCCCTGCATTTTTGTTCCCCTCCATCCCTCCATGGTCCCTTCAGAAATTGTGAATGTAGAGTGCACTGCATGTTTAGTGAAGTGTGTAATTTTGTTCCTTTTGTTCAAAAGACCCAAAAACTTAGAAATATAGATGTTGCACTTCTGTCAGAGGGTTAATCTACATACGTCTGGGGTAGGCGCTGTTTGTAAACCAGACTTATTTATTGTTACAGTTTGTGGTCTGAACACCTAGTACAGCATTTACACTCTTTCTAGGGTAGTCTTATCCTTACAATGATGTACATGATCTCTTTTATTTAGAGAACAGTTCCCATGTGAAACAACACAAATCCTTAATGATCACTGTGATGAAGTGTGGTTTTGCTGATTCTCACCAGATGGCTTTAAACTAGCCACAGGCTCAAAGGATACTACAGTCGTAATATGGGACGTTGACCCAGTAAGTATTATATGGTCATTTTTAGATGCTCTTCTAATTGAAGTGTGGTTTATTTTGTAGCAACCATGAAAACACAGTTGATAGGAATCTGTGGGATGTGTAGCCAAGGAATCATGTTTCAATTCCTGGGAAGGTTTAGTGGTTCTACTTTTCTCCAAAGAACCCAGACCATGTCTGGGAGCTCACAAAGCCTTCTGTTCAGTGGGTGGTGGGTGCTCTGTCTCCAGCAGTAGAGTGGCTGGCATGTGAAGTTGACTGTCTCCATCTTGAACATGGGTTAAAAATGAGCAGAATGAGGCCTTCACTCCTCTGTATGCATTCTTAGCATGCACAGGGACAACTTTAACTTCACCTTCACAGTTAAATAATTTGTTTTTGCATGTTCAGAAATTAATGTCCAGGGTGAATGTATTGCAGTACTGGAGTCTGAATTTTTGGACACTGTGTTGGGAAGAAATCTCTTAAACCATTTTCTTGCTTTGATTGTATTAATAATGTCCATAGAAAGATGTGAGTGAATTTGGATACAACATATAAGCACCGGTTTTTCTGATCAGGATTTGTTTCTCTACATATCCACATGACTCAGCACTTTTAATCTTTAAATTTTGATAAGCATGTGAACATTGCAGTGGACAGGTGAAGTCTGATTCATGTGTCTCCACTATTTTCAGAAGACTGTATATGATGTGTGCCATATTGGCATTCCAGATAGTATTTGAACATTTTCTGATTGTACAACTGTTGCTGTGTTGCTTACACATAACATGTAAACATCTCACTGAAGTACTGAAGCCTAGCCAGAAAAATGTAAGATATAAATATCTTCACTACCAGTTACTGTTGGGAGCATTTTCAGGTGTTGCATGGGGTAGTGTGATGCAGTATTTCAGTGCATATTTATGGACAAATTGGGCACAGTGATGTGCATTTTCATGCTGTTTTAGTAACTGGAAAATTAACTGAATGTATGTAAGTTGCTGTTTTGTTACTTCTGTTTAGTGTGCTGCATTTTAGTATTAAGTTTCATAAGTAGACTCCATGTGTTGAACACCCTTTTTTCAATTCTGTATTCTGAATGTCACATGCTGAGCAGTGAAGATATGCCATATAATGCAAAGCAAACAGTTGCTAAATGGTTTGCAAGTAGGTTTTATTTTTAAACCCAAAGATGGTGATGTTTTAAATACTCAGTAAGTTGCTGCCTAGTGTCTGTAAAGGTTCTGGCTAATAATAGTCTGTATGCTTCCACAGATTTAATGAAAGTGTTGAAAACATTACACTGGTTTGCAAATATATGTGGATACTTTTGTATTGGGTTAAAAACACATACTTATAATGCAGTTGATCCTCACACATGCACAGTAGAGATAAAGAAAGTTACAGATTGATAGTTTGTGTCTTTGAATTGCAGTATACACTGACTTGTTATTGTAAAACTTTGGAAGGTCACTCATATGGAGTAGCATACATTGCATGGAGTCCTGACAGTACACGCTTGATTGCCTGTGGACCAGAGGATTGTCCAGAACTCTGGATATGGAATATTGAAAGTGATGAACTGTGTGTCAAAGTGTCTCATTCACCAGAAGACTCACTGACCTCATGCTCTTGGCATCGGGATGGCAAGAAGTTTGTTACAGGAAGGATACGAGGACAATTCTATCGATGCGCAAGTATTCTGTATGGTTTTATGCAGAACCCCCCCCCAGTACCATTTGTATCACATGGGTTAATGTGGAGAATGGGCCTGCCTTGTAATGCTATAATGCTAGTATATCCTGAATGCTGGATCAGAATTCTTGTGGCTCCTGGGGAAAGTGGGACTTTCCTCAGGAACCTCTTTATCTCTATAAGTAAAGGTTTCACTTTTTAATTTTTATTTCTGCCTTCATTTAATGGATCATGACTACTTGGTGACCTAAAGGTTTAGGTACCTTGAGCTCTAGGCAGTGTGGTACTGTGCTGCTGTGTGTCTGTTTCTATCCATGTGGCAGCAGCCCTTCCCTGTAGCCCTTCCCTGTATTGGAATGTAATGAAATTTCATGTCAGGAACCTTAAAGGAATTGTATAAATTATACCTTTGGATCATTTTGGACACACTTGAAGCCAAAAATTTACTTTTATATGTCATTTACATATTGACCAGATCAGTAACTGCTTTAAAGAAAAATTTTAGGAGGCAGAATGAAGACTGCAGTCTTTATCCTGCCTTCACAGAGTATACACACCAGCACAACAGGCTGATATGCCGCCATACCATTGACTAGGTCACCATCAATGTGCACACAAAAAAACCATATATATAGCTTTAGCCAAGCACTGGGAGACTCCCTGAAGATGGTTCCTGCGTGAACTGAAATGTGTTGGAGTGTTTATTGTGACTTTAATTTTATTTAGATTTGATGCAACAAGTAATGTGCATTAGTTGGATTTTAATAAAAGAGTTTTAAGTAATTTCACTTGTTTGCCCCAGAAATGAATTGGTAAATGTATTCTGCTGTGTAGCATGTTAGACTTTTATTTTCTCCAGCAAATTTGTGTACCTTTCTTTAAATTCACAATTCTCGTCTAGAATGTGATGCCATATGCAGTGAACCTTTGTCCATTGTTCCATTTATGTTGTTTCCCCCAGTTATCATTCATTTGTTCCTGCCCTGAAAATTTGCCTATGTACATAGTCCATTACATCAAAATCATCATTCCTCAAAGTGTCCTTTTTTTTTGCATCATTCATTCAGCATTCCTGGTCCAGACACACGTTATACGGTTTTTTTTTTTTTTTTTTTTTTTTTTTTTTTTTTTTTTTTTTTTTTTTTTTTTTTTTTTTTTTTTTTTTTGCATGTACAGTGGCGCTAGCCTGCCCATACAGGCAATTAGCATTAGAGTTGTGACTGAACATGCGAAATGCTGCCATGCATCAACGAAGTATGGAGTGATAGTGGAGTGCCTCCATGGGTGTAAAAGATAAAAATATCTTGTTTGTGGTCAGCTGTGCTGCTCATCTGCAAGAGATGTCATTTATAATTAATGTAAATTTGTCTATTTTCCACCCAACTGGACCAGTGTGTTACGGCCATTTGACTAGGGCATTATAAGATGTTGCAAGCTGTTCGGCAGGCTGCATCTGGTACTGAAAGCTGTGTGCTTGATGGACTAAGGGAGGGACATCAACCTAAAAATAAATGATCTACAAGCAGTTCATGTCACACTGATGGCTGGGCAACAAGTCAGAGACGAAAACTGTGAATTGTTTTCATCTGTGTGACTATGGATGTGAACAAGAAAAGGGGAAGGAGGTGGAAGCAACAAAAATGACAATGATGATGGCAGCATTGCTGTCCTTGAGGTTTGGATTCATCTAGGCCCTGAGGATGTCAATTTCAGTTCCTGCCTGTCTGGGGAAAAAGACTGCAGCAAGTGGCTTTTCCAGCCTGGATGAGTTGTGTGATGATTGTGTGGGTGAGGGGATTAGCGGGGAAGATGAAGGACAAGGATAATGAACTATTGGCAGGTTTAATTGAAGCACATGGTACTTACAGACTGTTAAACCATTTTTTTACTCACACAATATTAGCAAGTTTAATGAACACAAGATTTTGAACTTCAAAATGGTGCTGTTTCAACTGAAACATAAGGCTTCAACTAAACAGTTATCAGTTACAGATTTCTTTAAAAGAAGTGACTTCAACACAGCTATTAATGTAACTTTTTCTTATTTGTTATTTGTGTGGGCTTTAGTGGAATATTTATAATTTTCCATTTTTGTTGCTTTTTTGTGTTTCTGACATACTGTATGCTTTCCTGCCACTGTCATTTTTTCATATTTTTCATTCCTTTTCCATGGTCTTTTGTGATACAATGGATTGAGGTTCCTGTGTAGTTCTTAACATATCTTTATGTTATCTTCACTTTTTTTGCTATAGAGCTTAAACAAGTAAACATGCAAGTAAACATACAATGGTTCTGGAACAGGTTTTCTCCATTTACTTAGTGTTCCCCTGTTCATATCACTTTACCAGTGCTCCATTCTCATATCTGATTTATCTACCACTGATGCTTTGTAATCACAGCAGTAAACAGCACTGTTAAACAAGCCATGTTTTTTATCATATTAGGTAGATATAATTGTGTCTGTGTAATAGCTGACTGGCATAAATAAATTTAATTAGTGGGAGGTCAAGAAAAGCCATGATTGCAATTATGAGACCAACTGCATGGTTACATACTTTCAGTTTTGAAATCTTGTGTATTATAACCTCTATGATATGTACCAACTCTTGAAATTTTAACACTTTGGTACCTTATATATTTTTGGTGGTTACTCTACTTTAACTAAGGTTCTGAATACACTCTACCCTCACTGATGTATAAGTGACCTCTTTTTCATGTATATATAACTCTTACTGGTCCAATGTCAAGTCATACTTGGGTTATATGACAGTATTTCATGTTCGTTTTCCCTAAGCTGTTGTTATGTAATGGCTGATTTAAACTTTGAAGAACATAGGTTTTCTGTCAGATTGATTTGGACCAGACTGTTGGAATCCACAAGATAAATTTGGGCCGCATAGTGATAAATAAGGATAATGTGTAGTGATAAGACAAGAGTGAGATGCTTCTGAACATTGCATGGGATGATAGTGGAAGATTTGGTACACTGAAAAATTTTGTGGTGTGTGTACTTGCTTAATGTGTACTGTACACATGCATTTTCTTTTACATTACACTTACAAGGCTGCATTTAACCCTTATGCTGATGGTGTCTTCTGTGTAACTGAACATTTTATATTAGCATATATGGTTCTTAATACAAATTATCTCAAGTTATTTATTGGTATTTTTTTGTAGGATCTGGAAGGAAATATATTAAATTCATGAGAAGGAGTCAGAGTAAACTGTTTATGGTGTCAGAGTAATGGGAAGACTGTGCTTGCTGCCGACACTTATCATCAAGTTCGTGTTTACAGTTTTGATTAGTTATCAGACTTCAATATGTAAGTACATTATTTCTGAAGATAACAAGCCTGTGATGTGATGATGTGTCACATGGCTCATTCGTTTGTTTTATTTATGCTCTTTATTACAGTACCATAAAAAAACGTATAACGACTTTTAAGTTTGAATTATACAAATTGTAACAGTAGTTTAGAAGTGAGCAGTCCATGATGTATTCCTCGTGTCCTTTATTATTTAACGTAATAATAATGGCGTCTAGCGTTGAATGGTCAGGATAACCTCCATAAGGAATTATATATATATATATATATATATATATATATATATATGTGTGTGTGTGTGTGTGTGTGTGTGTGTGTGTGTGTGTGTGT
>Ga0268261_10003767_pt1 | contig 11208 bp, 4 predicted proteins | sample TergutNc150P1_FD_190353 | JGI IMG/M metagenome (GOLD analysis project Ga0268261, IMG submission 190353) | Nasutitermes corniger P1 segment gut microbial community from laboratory colony in Florida, USA - Nc150 P1 (SPAdes) (version 2) | ecosystem: Host-associated > Arthropoda: Insects > Digestive... | reverse complement strand
AGTTAGCACTTTGGCTTAGCTTGGTAGCTGAAATAAATCAGCGCTCACGACAAGAAGCATTCACATCAGACGGAAGAAGACACATCAAGAAGGATTGGCCGGCTCCGATACATCAGGAAGGAAGAAACTACGCCCGACTGCCCGGCCACGATGCCTCGTGGACCGGATACACCACCACTCAGCCAAGAATGCAGCATGCAGCTTTCGGCCCCGTACCTGCACTTCCCACGAGCCGCGACAATTCACCATGGAACTCCGGCAAGTCATTCGCGCATCCAACGATACAGCATCGCTCACAGCTGACCGGAAGGTGCCGCCATCTGCCGACGCTCTACACCGCGCATAGGAACTGCGCACGCAAGTTCGAGCCGTCATCCGGCACGCAGCACACGAAGCAACTAAATGATCTGTGCGAAGCGAGGCCAGGCCAACGTATGTGCGACGGCTGGATTGCTGAATCGCGGGCACAAGCTTGCAGCCGGCGCAAGAGTCATCCGTGACATTAAGCAACAACTTAACACATCTTACTGTACTACATTAAGACTATAATAAATAACGTTGTATGTGTTTTACTGTGGTTGTCACTACATGCAATCCTACAGTATCCCACATATACTATTATGCCATGCATTTCCTATTTCCAATTTTATAATTTAGCTACATACCTCACAACTTTTAGTCTTACAGATGAACGCAATCCGGCGATCGACCATCTTTCCTATTCGTTTTTAAACCGTTTGTACCACTTATTACTCTAAGGCAAAACGTAACCATCTGTTTTTGTCCTCTGATTTGTTGCCCTTTAAGATTGTTGCTAAAACGTATGTGGAGAGAATAGATAAGTGTCATGTATGATCTGTGGGATAAGCTGATGCAGGTGTAATTGTATATTGAGATGTGCTATTATGTAACATGTTTGTTATGCCTTTTACTGTTTTCCTTACAACTTTGTAATTAAGCTGTATTTCTCGCTACAAAATGTTTTAACGGCCCGGGTTGCAGGAGGTGGGCGCAGCTACTTGGCATTTCTTTTTCTTTGGAGTTTCGTCATTCGATTCTTTACGTCCCTATTATCTGACGTCACCTGCACACGTCATTGGTTTCGGTGGTTCCGTCGCTGGGAATCTCAGTCGCCATATTGTTTTCGTAGGTACTCCGAACCAGATCCTTTAAAATCAGAACGTATTCCACTAACGTCGCTTCCATTCCATCACACTTTGTCTTCGAACCACGCATAACTCGCAGGCGCGACGGTCATTCCTAAAAACTTATCTATCCATCATCGTTATCAATTCAAACGGTACCAACAGTATTCAATCACTATGTAAAATTGTAACAAGTCGTTCGAAGTTTAGATTATATTTATCACCTTACTTCTATAATGCATAAACTACTGACTACGTGTTGATACTACAAAACACTTACAATACACGAACATTTACAGTTTAATTTACTTAAACACGTTCCTTCGGAATCGGCACTGTAAGCATGATCAACAGTTGAGTTGGCAACGGGAAGTGCGCATTTGTGTACAATGGTAGGCAACGTACATATTATTAGTCTGTTGCACAATTGCTGTAAACGTTTGACAGTGTGAACATACCGTTTGCTCGTTTATACGGACGGAATTAGTCTCACTTAACGTATTTGTATTCTGTTTAGTGTGCAATACATAAAATAAAATTGTGTTCTTTAAATATGAACGTTTTTGGCAAATTTAACGCCCAACCCAATTCTGTGCGTTGACAGAGATGAATGGTATGCATGGATCAGAGAAGAATGTAGAGCGAATCGGCTAAACCATGTCCCCTAATCCGTGGACGTGGATAATGCAAATCCGTGTAGTTCATTGATCCATGTTATCAATGTGGAGTTCGGTAGCGTTGTACCACGTGTTAAGTATTAGGTGAGACGTGGATATGGTGTAGTTTGTAGTAGGTTGTCTGGTTGTTAGTTGTTTGGTTACGTTAATGATAATGGTACAACCGGTGCCTGAAACAATCGATTTTCCTAAAGAGGAAGAGAAAATAATTGAACTATGGAAGCAGCTGGATGTGTTCAAAATGTGTCTGAAACAGTCGAAAGGAAAACCAAGATACTCCTTTTATGATGGACCACCCTTTGCAACTGGACTTCCTCATTATGGCCACATACTTGCAGGAACAGTTAAAGATATTGTCACTAGATATGCTCATCAGCAAGGTTACCACGTCGAGCGCAGATTTGGTTGGGATTGTCATGGTTTGCCTGTAGAGTACGAAATTGACAAAACCTTCGGAATTAAAGGACCGCAAGATGTTGCAAAGATGGGAATTGATAACTATAATAGCGAGTGTCGCAAAATTGTAATGAGATATGCATCAGAATGGGAAACCATAGTTGGTCGTCTTGGCAGGTGGATAGATTTCCAAAATGACTACAAAAGTTTGTACCCATGGTTTATGGAATCAATCTGGTGGGTGTTCAAGGAACTCTTTGTGAAAGGGCTGGTGTACCGCGGTGTTAAAGTAATGCCATATTCTACTGCTTGCAACACTCCTTTGTCCAACTTTGAATCTGGTCAAAACTACAAGGAGGTAGTTGATCCTGCTGTGATTGTCAGTTTTCCTCTTGTTGGGGAGGAAGATACACATCTTTTGGCATGGACTACAACACCTTGGACCCTGCCTAGTAATCTGTCACTGTGTGTGAATTCAAATTTAAAGTATGTGAAGGTGAAAGATCATGCTTCAGGAAAAGTATTCATTTTGATGGAAAGCCGATTGACAGCACTTTACAAAAAGGAAGATCAGTACACTGTTCTGACAGAATTTAAAGGGAGCAGTTTGAAGGGAAAGAGATACAGACCACTTTTCCCATACTTTGTACATATGGAAGAAAAAGGAGCATTCCAGGTTCTTGTAGATGATTATGTAGATGAAGAATCAGGTACTGGAATTGTTCATCAGGCCCCATATTTTGGTGAAGAGGATTATCGTGTATGCTTGGCAGCAGGCATAATTTCCCGTGATCAAGATATGATTTGTCCAGTAGATGCTAGTGGTTATTTTACAGAACCAGTTATGGACTTCATAGGCCAGCATGTCAAAGATGCTGATAAGAACATCATAAAATGGCTGAAGGAAGCAGATCGCCTAGTGAACAGTTCAACAATTAAGCATAGCTACCCATTTTGTTGGCGTTCAGAAACACCTCTGATCTATAAGGCTGTTCCATCCTGGTTTGTTAGAGTTGAACAGATGAGCAACGATCTTCTTAAATCTAGCCAAAAAACATATTGGGTACCAGAATTTGTCAAAGAGAGAAGATTTGGTAATTGGATTCGTGAAGCTCGAGACTGGGCAGTCAGTCGGAACAGATACTGGGGTACACCAATTCCATTATGGATATCGCCAGATGGTGAAGAAATAGTATGTGTTGGTAGCATTGCTGAGTTGCAAGAATTGACTGGTGTAAAAGTTGATGACCTACACAGAGAAAATATTGACCACCTGACTATTCCATCAAAGCGACCAGACCAACCTCCACTGCAGAGAGTGTCTGAAGTTTTCGACTGCTGGTTTGAGTCTGGCTCTATGCCTTATGCTCAGATGCACTATCCATTTGAACACACAAAGGAATTTGAAGACTCTTTTCCAGCTGATTTCATTGCTGAAGGTATTGATCAGACCAGAGGATGGTTTTACACTTTGCTTGTTCTTTCAACCGCACTTTTCAATAAGCCTCCTTTCAAGAATCTCATTGCACATGGACTGGTACTTGCATCAGATGGCCAGAAAATGTCCAAACGAAAGAAGAATTATCCTGATCCAATGGAGGTAGTAGACAAGTTTGGTGCTGATGCTTTACGACTGTATCTTATAAATTCTCCAGTTGTTCGTGCGGAGAACTTGCGGTTCAAGGAGGAAGGTGTACGAGAAGTTCTCAAGGATGTTCTTCTTCCATGGTACAATGCATATCGATTTCTGTTTCAAAGCCTGGATAGATTAATCAGGGAGGATAAAGTTTCCAAATTTGAATTTGATGAAAATGTTGCACTAGATGCGTTTTCTCAGAATTTGATGGATTCCTGGATACTTTCATGCACTCAGTCATTGCTTGCATTTGTGAAAAAAGAGATGGCAGCATATCGGCTATACACTGTGGTTCCACGTCTTGTCAAGTTTATCGACAACCTTACCAACTGGTATGTCCGCATGAATAGGAAAAGACTAAAAGGTGAGAGTGGTGTACAGGATTGTCATCATGCCTTGCTCACCCTATATCATGTCTTGTACTCAGTGGTGCGTATCATGGCTCCATTCACGCCATTTCTCACAGAGCACATGTATTGCAATTTGCGTCACTTTCTGAAAGCTGATGCCATAATGGACAGTGTGCATTATCTTATGCTGCCTGAACCAAGAAGTGATTTAATCCGTGAGGGTACAGAGCGAGCAGTATCACGCATGCAGAGTGTTATTGATCTTGGAAGAGTGATACGGGACCGCAAGACGATACCAGTGAAGTATCCTCTACCAGAAGTAGTAGTTATCCATCAGGATGAGCAGTGTTTGCAAGATATTGCCTCCTTTGAACGCTATATTTTGGAAGAGTTGAATGTCCGATGTGTGACTGTCACAAGTGACAAGAAGAAATATGGTGTAACACTTCGAGCTGAACCAGATCATAAGACCTTGGGCGCCCGACTAAAGGGTGACTTTAAACCAGTGATGCAGGCCATTAAGGAACTGACAGATGCAGATCTGCAAAAGTTTCTATCCAGTGGGAATATGGAACTTTTAGGACATAACATTGAGCCAGCAGATATTCGTATTATGTTTAGCTTCAGTGGAGATACTGCCAGTGAATTGTCACAGAAATATGAAGCACATGGTGACAATGACTTGTTGGTACTCTTGGCAACAACAGCTGATGAGGCAATGCAAGATGAGGGCATAGCCCGCGAAGTGATAAATCGCATTCAAAAACTGCGGAAGAAAGCACACCTGGTTCCATCAGACCCAGTGACAGTCTATTTTAGTGTGAGTCCTGAAGATAGTCATCTGCAGCGTGTTACTGTGTCTCATGCTGACTTCATAGAAGGTGCATTGAAAGCTCCATTGCGACCATTGACAGAACTACCAGTCAAGAATAATTTGTCCATGGTAATCGAGGACACTCAGCAAATTAAGGGTTCTTTATTGAACCTGGCAATAACCCGTGGCTTTTGCCAAGGCTGGTGCTCAGGTACAGATACAAAAGAAGCAGCAGCACTTCAGCCTTCCATCACTGAGCCCTTCTGTAGATATGTCAATGTCCAGCTGTGTGGTTTATGGCCAAAGTTTGGACTGAATATGCGTGGCATGATTTTGCTAGAAAATCCGTCTCAGGAAAACCTGATCTCATTTGAACAGCTGAGAGAAGAAATCAAAGTACTCTTTGGTTTGTATGGTCAAGATTTTTATTTCTCCATTTCCAATAATGGATTGGAACAGGCTATGATACAAGACCTGAATCAGTTACACAAACAAGTTCTTTATGTGTATCGTAAAGAGGAGAGGCAGCTTGAGACTGTGAAACAGTCCTTGAGTTATGACAACACTGGCCCTTTCTGTAAGTTTATCAATGTGGAGTTTAATGGCAAGAAAGGAACAGTGTTGCTTGAGAACCCATGTGGAGATGCTTCACAGGTAGATACAGTGCAACAAAAGAAACAAGTTGGTTGCATCTTTGGAATAGATGCCAGCAAGCTAGAATTTACATCAGATACCAAGGGAGGTGTTGGACACGTGACTGTAGAAGTAAAGTGATTAGCACGAAGAGTAACATTCAGCTGTATGTCTTTTAAATCTGTTATTTACAACATGAGTGCAGACTAAAAGACAGGAAACATAGTAACACATTCACTACTCATTTGGATTTTTACCCACCTTGGTTTTCAAATAGTGGGATTTTTTTTTTTTTTAAATGTAGTTCCACAGGATTACTAACTCCATTGAGCAGAGATCTGTGGAGAGGAGAATGAATATGTAGGTAGTTGAGAAATCCCCTGTGTTTATGGAACAGAAAGAGCTATTATGTTCTCAAGAGTTTACTGTAATGAGAAATTACAGGCCATAAACTGGAAACTTTATTGCAGCCTAATAATCTCTGAAAGTATGGGTGAGTGGATTTATTGTTTTCTAGACATCTAGTTGTTTGAGGTTATATATGTAGATTTTTAATTTTATTTATTCAGTGCTATCAGTGCCTTGTACATTATGGCATAAGTGGTAAAGTGATAGTGTATGATGAATGGGGAGGGATGTGGAAGGAAGCAGTAGTGGCTGAAACAATGTGTTATCCTAGTGTTGGACCCTAGGGACAAAGGACAACCATGACATTACTGCCTGGAGAGCTAGTGACCCAGCAGATATTTGAACTAGGAACTTGCAAAGCAGCGACAACATAATCAGTATAGTGACTAGGCTACGGGCTGGATGACCAGAGAAATGTTATTTAATACATTTAAGACATTTTTCTGTTCTCCAGACTACCCTTACCAGCTCTGGGGCCTATCCAGTCTCCAGTTCAGTTGGTTACCAGGGACTGTTTCCTCAAGTGTATGATGATCAGAGCATGAAGCTGACCACTCAAAATCTAGTGCAGAGGTTAGGAACATGTGGAGCCATGTCTCTGCTCCCCCATATCCCTTCTACAGTGTGCACTCAGACAATTTTGTTTGCTGTTTTACTTCCGAATACAAATTACAAGAATAAACTGCTATGCCGACTTGCTAGAACTGATGCTAGTCTGAGCCACTGACAGCACAGTTAAATATCCAGTGACTAGTGGCAAAAATTGTGGAATTTGTGTACCATATAGTCATTGTAAATTTCAAAATTTTTTGAAACAAAAAGTCATTGAAAGAAATCTGATTTTTCTAGGACAGCTGGGGTGTAACTTTTACATAGAATTGTTCAGTTGTATTGGAAGTGGTTTCGCAGAATGCAGGAAACTCTGCATCTGAAACCTTATTTCATGTCTTGTTTAACAGATTAATTTCAATTGTGTGGTATGTTACTAGCATTGGTTTTAAATTATATGAAGGTGAATATGCTACTTCACATTCTCAGTGATACTTTTACCCTTTGTGAGATCCATTTCTCCATTGCCTATGCTGTTTTGCTAGATGGTTGATGTTGCAGTGAAAGTGGGCATTAAGAAAACTAAAAGTCTGATAGCACTTTTAATCAGAGAGCTTTTTATTAAAGATCCAGTTCAGTTTTATTTATAAATGATTTAATGTTATGTCTGATCAACACCTTGCCCTGATTGGTGAGACTGTATTTTGTCTTTGTATGATAGTTATCCATATCATCATCCTGCGGTATCATATGTTCAGTATTAGTGTAATTCTCTCTTCACAGAACACATTGTAGATCATCTGGACTAATAAATTGTGTAAACTGACTTCTAACTGTGTCTTGTGCCTGGATTTACAGGGATGACTCGTAAGGTGTGAAAACTGACCAAACACGGCATACTTCCATTTGTAATCTGATACAGTTGTGACCCAGTGCAGAAGTAGCTGGGATAGTGTAGTTGGTATAATGACTAGGCTGTGGGCTAGACAATCCAGGGTTTGAATTGTTGCAGGGGAAGATATTTTTCTCTTTTCTAGTACATCCAGACAATCTGGGGCCCACTCATATACCTGGAACTCTTTCTTCAGGGGTAAATAGGCCACGGCATGAAGCAGACCACTCACCTCCATCTTATACTAACATTAGAAATGATGGAAGGTATACCTTCACTCTGTGTGCCTTCGTGGCATGTACGTAAACAACTTTACATTTTTACCTGTTACGGGAACAGGGATACCCCGCAACAGTGATTTATGTTATATTAAATTCGGCTGAACAACCTTAAACTTAAGTTGTCGAGCATAATCAGTTTTTTAAATGTATTTCATGGAGCCCACTATCTGTTTTGCATATGTAATACATAAGGAGGGCTGTTTTGTATCAGTCATTGAGTTATGAAGTTTGAATTTTTATAATATTGGGGGCTTATTTGTGAATAATAAAAGTAAATTATTTGATTATTCTGTCTAAACAGTGTAGTTCAGAATATACATTACGTTTATTTCCAAGGATTTAAAAATTTTTTGGTGTATGTGGTTAATGAAAGAGCTTAATGATTACACTCTCATGTAGAAATGCTGTTTATTGGAATTATTCCAGTCTACTCTAGTTACAAGTGTTTTACAGGCAGCTGTTCCTTATCTGTGGATTTCAAATATGCTTATTTGTCTGTTTGCATCCAGTTTTGATGACTTCATTGTCTTGTTTAATGTATCCACAGTTTTTAATGCATGTTACTCTTTTAAAATATTGGTGAATTACACAGAGAGAGAGATGCAGATTTGCCAGTGACAGGGCTATGATGGCATTTGAAATTATTTTCTTAGCCTCTTGTCATTGTGGTATTTACTATTTAGTATTACTCTGACCCTGATTTTCCCATAAGTCCCTGGTTTTTGCCATTTGTGGTTTTCAGCAACATGTCCACTGTAGTTGGATTGCTGTATTCAGTTTGAATTGGAATTTCACCATGGTGAACCACTTTTTAATGATTTCACGTGGCTTGGAAGGGGTCAGTCCTTGACAAAAGACCATGTTAAGTTCCTGATACCTATATTTATCTCAGATCCATCAGCTTTGTATTGTAAAAATGTTTAAAAACCATAGTCCAGATTTGATATTTAAAATTCTTTATTTTTGTACATGAAACAGTAGTGTGGACATAATCTGAAATATATTTTAAATTAAAATGAATTTGAAGAGACAAAATTAATCTTACATGTGAGAAAATTGTACTGCCTATGAAGAATGAATCGATCAATCAGCATTGCTTTCTGTGAACAGAATAATTGTATAAGCATTGAACTACACTCACAGCGTACAACTTCCTCTCTTGAATGTCCCAATAGTTAGGCTTGGTTTCACTTACATGTAAACACTAAGTCCTCTGATGTTGGCTGCTCGTAACTTTCACCTTCAGGGCTCGATAAGTATGGCACTATATTAAGTCCCTGAAACAAATAATGAAGTTGAAAAACTTTACTTTTGAAGCACACTGTTCATCTAGAATTCAAATATAAGAATTCAGTTCCTATCTTTCAGTTATTAAACACATTGCTTCCATTACAGAGACCAAGCAGTTAATGGTTTTTAGAGAAAGAATTGCAACTGGCTGTGAGAATTGTACAGTATATGGAAATACACTGCGCAGAATTCAAGAGTGTTTAAACATAAAAGCAGGTGATTAACTGCTGTGCCCTGAAAGTTAATGAAATGGTTGGCAACCTGAATGAATAAGTAGGATAAAAACACAGTTCTTACATGGTTCTGTAAAAGAGACTCCCAGTCAGATTGTGAGCTACAATCTGTTTGCTGTAAATCAGTAGGTATTTGGTCACTTGGTTCAGATTCTGGCAATCCAGACAGCTTCGTTGAGATTCTTATACTTTGTGTCCGTCTAGTATACTTCACTCGGTACCAGCAAATTGGATCTGCTGATGATGTTACTGCATCAGGTGAAGTACCTGAATCACAGTTTCCACATATGGATGAATGATTCTCAGTTGAATAACTTTGGTCAATATTTGGAGTAATATGCTCTAGATCATTTACAGTGTACTTGCAATCTGGCTTCCAATTAGAAACATTTCTTGACTTCGCAGTGTATAATAAATCTGCTATAGCATTCTCTGCCTTGTGATGTTTTGACTTATACTGTACTAGAGGATGTAAAAAACGGTTTTCTGATGTGTATTCAGAATCAAATTTTCTTTTATGATTGGCCTGTTCATACTCATCTTCTGTAGACAAATCTGAGTAAGTGTTGACACTGGAGTATGTGGATGATGGTGAACCTAACATATTAGTTGCATTAGTGCTTTCATGGACATGTTTTATAAGTGTAGGTGACCCTACATTTTTTGGAGAATGATATAATGGGTGTTGCTGCAGACTTGCATAATCATTTGCATCTTCAGTATGATAGGCATATCCTGTGTCTACACTGGAATGCATGGATATAGCTGATGATGGACTCTGATAATCATATTTCTTTCTGTCTTGGTGCTTTTCTCTGTATGGGACTTCATCATCATTATTCAGCCATTGTCCTCTTTTAGTTTGGTGTGTTTGTGGTCCAGTAAGTCCACCACTTTTAATAGTTTTGTTAAGAACTTTGTTTCCATAAAGACAGTTGAACCGTGACTTGGCACATGGTGTGGAGTAATACTTATGTGGACATACTTTCTTTACATCTGCACACCTAGAACATTTTTCATCTCCTTTTGAAAATTGAGATGTCTCAGGAAAGATTTTTTGGCAATCTAAACTTGCAACTTCATTACCAGGGCCTTTAAAGCAAACCTCTGAAGAGCATGTTTGTTCACTCTGACTCCCATGGTCATCTGCAGGATCAGCAAGTGATTTGTTTGGAAAATATCTGAAAATATAAACAAATTATGGAACTATCATTTATATTTACTTAATTTGTATTTGTATTGTATTTGTATTTTTCACTTACATTCCATGGATCCTCTGGGGCAACCCAGATTTAGATATAGATATAGTCAATTGTTATACATATGCATACGCTAACATAGTGTATATGCTAAAATAAGCATCCGTCATAGCTTAAGAACAGTAACAGTCCGACAATCAACATAGTAATTAAACAATGCACTCACTACTACATAGCAACTCACTAAAGGCAACAAACACAAGCAGCTTCCAACATGATTACTGAGTGTAGAATAAGATATTTAAAATATAAATGTAAAATATTTAGAATAAGTAGTGACGAGATCACTCCCAGAAACCAGTCAAACACTCATCTAACATACAAGGAACCCATCAAAAGATTTCCAGACATACCAATTGCATTTACATTTACATTACAAGGTGTACGTCACGTACTCCTTCAATATGTGGGTATCTAACCTGTATAGTTCAGAGTAATGCAAGATTACTTACGATATTAATATAGCCCTATTACATAGTTGCAATAACCACTATTTTTGCTATTATAAATATAGGGCATGTAAATCATGCATAGAAGTCCAGTCAAGGTATTCTTCTACAGTGTAAAAGGAGCCTCGCAATAGGAATTTTTTTAGTTCTTTTTTTAATTGAATTTTATTATTAATCAAGCCCCTTAATTTAGATG
>Ga0268261_10003766_pt1 | contig 11209 bp, 6 predicted proteins | sample TergutNc150P1_FD_190353 | JGI IMG/M metagenome (GOLD analysis project Ga0268261, IMG submission 190353) | Nasutitermes corniger P1 segment gut microbial community from laboratory colony in Florida, USA - Nc150 P1 (SPAdes) (version 2) | ecosystem: Host-associated > Arthropoda: Insects > Digestive... | reverse complement strand
ATATATGACATTAGTAGCCTAAAGGTTAATAATTTAACCCTTATCCTGCTAACGTGGAGAAAATGGTGAGCTCCTAATAATGCCAGCAAAGAGCAGATGGGATTTAATTCGGGGTTTAAAGGGTTAAGAAGGCTTACTCACTTCTGAATTCTCCACACTACTGATTATCATGTCAGAGCCACAATGATGTGCCAGTAACAAATCAAGATGGTAACTTACCTATGAACACAGTGGAACTAACAGCTGAACTCAATCCAGTATGCTATTCTGTAGTGTCATAAGGCTGACTGCAAACAGGGGTACTTCACTTCGAACCTCAAGCTTGCTGAATGCCATATTACGAACTGTACTGGCATGGAACCTGCAATCAAATTGCAAATATGAAACTTACACAGCTAAATGAAATGGAAGAAGGTCATGAATGATGAATAAGTAAGGGGTAGTGAGAGGGGCAAGGGGAGTTGACTGGGCAACGCCTGGGTTGGCATGTTGCTAGAGGGCCTCAGGCAGGCTGCTGGCTATTCTCCAGGGGTGGTAGATGCTTATATATAGCCTCTCTCCACCCAAGACTGTCTGTGTGTGGTGAAGAGCCACATCCTACAAGAAGTGACCCTGTCTGTGCAGAACACAGCGGATCTAATAGAGTAAACCTTGAAAAATAATCCCCAATCCTAAGGTGTGCCATGCCCTTGGGACAAATGGCAGTGGGTGAGTCTGTCGAGAATGGAACACTGTGGGATACCAGGCGATCTCCCAAATGTAACTAGCCTTACCTGACATGGGGGGTCTGTTTGGTAGACCTAATTTTTTCCCCCCTCACTTGTGGGATCAGTATTAGAAAAACTGAGAATAAACCAGAACTCATGGAGTACTCCTTAACTGGGGATTACAGTATGGATTCCAAGGACAGCTCTAGTCAAGGGGAACTCCTGTTCTTGGAGGGTCTGCAAGGGGCAACCGAGCGGAATCCAGGGGCCAGTAAGACTCCCCTTAGCTGGGTGGTACACTTGTCCCCTGGTAGTCCAAGCTCAGAGAATCTTGAGGTGTTAGCAGAAAAGGTTGGCACCCTTGATCTCAAGAGCATAAAAAAGACCTGCAGTGGTGTTGTCAAGAAGAGGGGTAGGAGGGCCAGGCTCGCAGAGGCCCCCACTGGGGACTCTGTTGGCGGCCAACCTCAGCAGGGGCCCTCAAGAGGGCCCCCCCAACCTCAAAGCAGCCAGACGCAGACCCTGAATGAGCCCGGAACATCTGGGACCCAAACAAATGGGAAAGAGAAACTACCAAAGTGTGGGCCTAGTGCAACTGAGCCTAAACTTTCCAAAAGCAAAGGGCCCTCACAGGGCCCTGGAAAATGCCAGAGGCTGTCCAGGAGCACTCCTCAGAGCAAGCAGGTGAACAAATCCAGGCAGACTGGGCAACTGAGGTATGCCAGGGCTGCTCGGGAGGGCCTCCAGGTGGTTATCAACTGTGACGGCTACCCACAGACACAGGTCTCCAAGGAAAAACTTGTTAGCATCCAGCGGATAATTGGCAGGCTAGAGGAAGAGCTTTCTGAAGAGGGTTCACCCCCAGGCTCATTGATACCTATTGGGCTAAAGGGGCTGCCATTATGGTATGCCAAGATGAGGAGACCAGGGATTGGCTGGGTAGTAAAGTGCCAACCCTGAAGGCTTGAAAGGGCTCTGCGCTCAAAATAGTGGGCCTGGATGCTCTCCCTACCTACAAAAGATGGTGGCTTGGTTTCTGGGCCCTGAGGAGGATACAGAGTGCTACTTTCAGTGACTCCGTAGGCTGGAAAAGGGACTAAATACTGGCCATTGGAGGGTCTATGAGCATCAGGGGAAACTGAATAGCATCGAGCTTGTGCTCAGCATGGACTCCTTGTCTGTCATGGTGCTGGAGGGAATGGGATGGAGACCATTCAGCAGCATGGGACAGGCGATCTCACTTCTGGGTGCAAAACTGGGAGAGAAGAATTAGGAAAAGAAAGAGAAAGAGGAGGAAGAGGCAGCTGAATGTGTTATGGTGAGTACAATTTCATTTACTGAAGCCAACCTACAACATAGTATCGCTGCTTCTGGACTTCTTACTAGAACAGTAGTTGTTAAAGGAATATATATGGCACTAATATGGGAACTGCGGTATCGCGTGGGCCATATTATGAGCCTAAATATTCCAGGTTATACCCTGTTCTATGTGAGCAGTATAGATAGACCTAGAGAATGTATCCTTGCAAGGAACATGAATACATGGATGCTACCGGGATTCTCTTGTAGCAGTTCTCATAAATTACAATAAAGGCAAAGCAGAAAGACATATGGTTGTGCATTCTGCTTGTCTGCGTTATGATTCCAACGATTCTCCCCCTGACAAGGGAGTTTGAGGAACTCAAGCATTAATGTGAAGAAGAAAACCTCCATCTCCAATTCAAACAATATGATGTGGGGCAGCACCAATTGTAATGATAAGGCCTTGTTGGAATATCTAAATTCCTCGAATCTGGCGATTCTAAATCAGGGCAATGATTCCACCTACTGCAGTGCTGGAAGGCTAGAGGTGTTTGAGATTACTCTGTGGTCCTTTGGGCTCCTAGAAAGCTTTAAAGGCTGGGAGGTTTCTTCTGAACCCTCCCTGTTGGACCATAGACATATTCTGTTCACTTTAGAGGGCTCTGTACCAGTATACCTGATCAGGAATCCCAGGGGTACCAATTGGGACTCCTTTCAAGAGGGACTGAAGGGCAGACTGGAGAGGCGCCAGGAATTAACATGAAAGATGAGACCGGATTAGGGCTTGCAGTTCTCTCAGTTCAGCAAGCCATAATCCCATCTTATGATGATAACTGTCCTCTTAAACCTGCTAAGAGAGGAAGACATCCTGTAAAGTGGGCATTGGAGTTAGAGTACCTCAGAAGAGGAGTGAGAAGGCTCTTTAATAAGTGACAGACAAGAATCCACAAAGCTGGGAACTCTATAGTATAGAGAGGATCAGTGGAGATATAGAAAGGAAGTAAGGAAGGCCTCTAAAAAATCATGGAGGACTTTCTGTACTTACAACAGCCAGGTTACACAGGGCTCTTTCTAGGGACCTTAAGATCAAGCTGGGATCTTTGTTGGCTCCCTCAGGGTGGCGTAGGCAATTCAAGGGGAAAACCTTAGAGCTCTTGCTAACTATTCACTTTCCTAACTTGGCGGTCATCGAGGAGGTGGCGGCCCCTGCTGCTCATGAATGGGATTTGTGCCAATGCTGTTAAAAGATCTTTTTTCATCTGACTGAAAAATTCTGAACGAAACTGTTCTTTACCAGGAAAACAAATAAAGTTTAATATTCGCTCCAGAATAACAACAATGAATCTCACAATAAAACACTATTGTTAAACCTTTAACCCACAGTACCAGTGTTGTTCCTAGGCTACACTAGGAAAAAACATGTGAGTTTTGAACACCAAATGAAGGATAAACTTTAGGACGCAAAGAATAATTTCAGCCTTTTCCTAAATTCGACGTTTATTTATTTATTACTCCTCATGTAACTACTGAAACCTACTAAAGACAATAACTGGTTACTGAATTTGTTACTACTGATAGATGCCCAAACACAAATGACACGAATTTACTAAAAGTAACCGGTCACTTCGATGTAAGGTCACATGCAAACAAGAAATCCGAAAACTTAATGTTTTACCTGTATATCAAAGTTACACCTTTGCTCGAATTTAGGTGGGCTGATTTTCCGCAGAAAACTTGAGTTCAAAGTTCATATTCATTGCGGTAACAACTAACTTACTCGTTTACACTTACGCAAAATAAAGTAACTTAAAAATGAATTAGAAACTGTATTCATGGGCACCACAAAAAAAATCGCACACTCAAACGTACGACAAATGTTCGCTGCAGTTACACGTCTAATCATTGTATAAGATTGCGAACATACTTTATAATTGGCATTAACTCTGAACACGGTACGCGCTCCAGTTCATGATTACGAAAACTACCTTACATGACAGACGTCTTACTAATTTACATATATCTATGTTCACCCTAACCTTAACGCACAACACACCTCCTACTTTCACTGCTGTCAACAACCAAGATTACAAATTCGACGCACGGATTACCATGGATCAGAGTTGAGTATGGTATGGTAAAATGGCTGTATTATCTATGCTGGGCGACATAGTGCCATCTGTTATGACCAGGAGCATGTTTTCGTCACAGCCACTGAGCCTTGCCGGCTACACTAACGCACGTCCTCGCCGTATATGGCGTCCTACGTGTACGTATCCACGGAGTTGCCAGTCTGTACGCGGTATTAATCTGTGATGTATGTTCGGTGGTTTTGATTCTGTGCAAAAGTTGTCCGCCGTTTGTCGTGTTTTGTAAGCGTGCAGTGTACTGTTGTTAATGTTGTGTGTTTGTGTGTGTGTTCAGTGTTCTTGATGGAAGTTCTTTAATTGGGCAGAAGAAAATAATTGTATTTCGGTTTGTAGGTGCATGGTAAATATGGTTTTATCCGCACAAGGTGAGAACCGAGTATGTTTGAATGAATGACAGATTCAGCGCATAAATGCTGAGAATAATTGTTGAGACAAATAGGTTTTGTCGTCTCTGTGTGGTTTGAGGAATGATGCTGTTAAAATTAAATAAATGTTAAGTTGGGTCAAAGTACAGAAGTTCGCCGTATAACCTGCCATGAAGCAATTCCATTAGAGGCCTGGACAGGCCCTGAGGGTCCCAGGAGGTTGAGGTTCCCAGATTTCAAGACAGTCGGCACATGAAGGTGGTAAAGTTGTCATCCCTACGCACCGGCCGCCTTTACCCCCCAGGAAACATTCCGGGTACTCATTTCTGTTAGGGGCTGAGTCGACCCCAGGGCCATAGTGCAGCCGGAAGGATTATGTAAATGAAAAATTCCAATGACACCATCGGGACTCGAACCCGCGACCTTCCGGCTTGTAGCGCAGTGCCTCGACCAACTGCGCCACCACGTGCCCCTAGAGTAGATGGGGGTGAGTGGTTAACGGCATGCCCCGGCCGTATTACTCGTGGGAAAGAAAACCGGTATCAGTTGTACAGGAGGCAGGGTGGGCCCCAGACCCAGTCTGGAAGAGTGCGGAATATCTCTCCCTCAACAGGATACGATCCCCTGATCGTCCATCCCGTGGCGAGTCGCTATACCGACCACGCTGTGCCGGCCAACAATTAAGTTTGGATGGATTATAAATAAAACTGTTAACACTAGGAAGCATTACATTTGATTCAGAGCAACAGGTGTAAGGATGTAATGGAAGTAAAATGTATAAACATTTTCAGATGTAAATGAGAATTAAGTAGCTGTAATTTTGTGTTAAATTACAGTACCTGCAGTCAGTACTTGCTTACAACTTTACCACCTCCCCATGCTGTTTATGGAAAAAGCAGAATTTGGTGCATTTGGAATTTTATGCTTGGTGAATGAGTAAATTAAGGAAGAAAGTACAAACTAAAATTAATGCTTTTATGACACATTCCTGTGATTTGAAGCAGCATCTTATTGTTGTGTGCTGATTTCCCCCAAACAGGCTTTCATAATCATCAGCCTGAATTTAATGTAACTATGTTCAGATTTCTTATTTCATACTACACAGTACTGGTATAGGAAGCTTGTACATTTTATTGTTATTGTTATACCTGAAAATTGTGTTTCAGTCAGGAGTGTTTTAACATTTGTGTGAATTGTTTCTTCAGAACTATGTTTCAGTATTGCTTGTGTCTGTCCATCTGTTCAGGACTTCATTTTTTATCTCTGAACATCATGCTATTTAAGTATGTGCTGTTGTTGCCTTTAAGTTCTCTGTTATAACTAGTATCAGTAGGCCAGTAACAAAAACTTGTGATTTTGAATTTTCTTGTCTCTTTTCTTTGTAGAGTAGTTATTGGTACAGTGCTGATTAATTAATTGTAAAGGTTGTGGATGTATGTGAACAGTGGCATGATTTAAGGTACTGTGACAGCATTTGCTGAGCAAATTCCCCAAGCATCAGTATAGTTTAGGTTTTAGCTAACATTTGAAAGTGGTATGTCCTGTGTTCAACTCAGAAGCATAACCGCATCAACCAGTGTGATTAGTGGTATGATTCAATCAACCAACGAGATGCAACAGTTTTACAAGTTCATTACTTGACGTTTCTGTGTGGCTCAACATGTTTCAGGCGCCTCTTCGTGCATCATCAGGAGCGTACAACTGCACTAGGAGCCTCTGGTTTTAGTGTTGAAGCATGGCGGTTGGAGCGACCAACAACGTTCCAACCGCCACGCTCCAACGGTAAAACCAGAGGCTTCTATTGCAGTTGTATGCTCCTGATGATTGGCAGAGAGGCGCCTGAAACATGTCGAGCCACACATAAACATCAAGTAATAAACTTGTGAAACAGTTGCATCTTGTTGGTTGATTTATTTGAATCATCTGATGATGAACGGACTTGCGAACATCAAAATTAGTGGTATGTTTTTGTAACAAATTTAGCAGCATTCCTTGTAGAGACTTGGAAGCCAGAGGGAAAGCTCTTGTGGCTAGATCCTATTCATGGGCCATAATTTTCACAATTTCTGCTGTAGGGTGTTTTATGTATATTACATATCCATGAAAGAAGTATAGTTTTGACAGCTTGAAGTAGTGGTCTGGCACTGTAGGAATGAAGCCTCTGTTAATAACTGAAACACAGACTAATAATGGATGTAGATGGTGATATGCACCTCTTTGGTGCAGTAAGGGAATATGTCTACACTTGGTCGGTATTACTGTTAAATGTGACGAGCAGATTTACCGTGCAGTTTCAGAAAAATTAGTGTGTTAGCACAACAGTCAGGATCATCCCCACAACTGTAAAATGTCTCCAGGTGCTGCCATCTGTGAAAAAAAAAACAGCAGAACTACTGCTGTGAGAGATACAAGACAGAAGACATGTGGAGCTTCGTACAATGATTGACAGTTTGTTTTTTAACATCAGCATCAGGTTGTGCAGTAAATGACGAACGTAATGGTTTGTAGAGTTATTTGATACCTAGTACTATCTACCTTTTATAACATTTTTTTTTGGTCATTTCCAAATTTTGAATATGTAATAATTTTTCTTTTTACGTAACAGATACATGGGAATACTTGTGTCAGGTATGGAAAATGTGGTTACTGAAGTTCTATGAAAAGAATTTTTAAGTGCAACAAATACATTTCCATATTTTGGTAGAATATTGACAGTGGTTTGGAAATCAGCCTGAAATGTAATTATGCAGGATAATGGTTAAGCTTTATGGCTGTCTCCTGGGATGTGATGCAGTGTAGACATACCAGTGTTTCAGAGCAACCTCCTTCCACTGTATGTTTACTGAACAACAGAACTCGGCATTCTCAAGAACCACAATTTTCATCATGAACTTCACTGCACACTGTATAAAAGTAGGCTCATAATGGCTGTTCTCTCACCCAGTGACACATTGTCATGTCTCAGAATTTGACATGGCACTGCCTGGACAGTGCCATGGTGCCATAAACTTTTTGAATTTGAACTACAAAAATGGGAGATATTATCTACCCATTTACAGGGGATGGACAAAATAATGGAAATATTAGACAGTACAGGAATAAAAATGTTTGTGTTGGCCGCACTGAAAGTACCTTAGTTGTGACTGTCTTTCATTATTCTTTTGTCTGTTTACGCTGCGTAGTGCCACTGTCAGTGCATTACAGATTGTGTTTAGTGACAGTTTGTATGAAAGTACTGCACAATGTGAGACTGGTCAGATTTTCAAAACCGACGGACTGTTGGTGCGAGTTTAGCTGCGGCATCTGTAACCAAACGGCCACTTTGTTAGGTGTATCCAGAGCAGCAGTTCTGAAGGTTATGGCGACATACACAGATCACGGGAAGACATCATCAGCTGGGAGGAACTGTGGCTGAAAACCAAAACTAAATGAAAGAGATCGCCACACACTGGAGAGGATTGTGTCTAAACATCACAGAACTGCTGCAGCAAAGTTAACAGCAGAACTCAGTATCTGTCCTGAAGACCCTGTTTCCACAAAAACTGTTCAACGAGAGCTTCACAAATCTAACATCCACAGTAGAGCTGCAGTTGCTAAACCTCTGATTACTGACAACAAAGCTAAAAGGTGAAATAGATGGTGTGATGATCATAAAACATGCACGTCTGATGGTAGGAAATACATAATGTGGTCAGCTGAGTTGTCCTTCATGTTGTTTCCAACATCAGGCTGAACGCCCAAGGCAGCCTATAATCCTGAATATCTGGTTCCAACTGTGAAACATGGAGGCAGATCTGTGATGATTGGATAGCAATATCTTGGTATTCTGCTGGTCCTATAATCACTATGAATGGTAGAATTACTGCCAGTGACTACATGGACATTGTAGGTAACCAGGTGCATCCTGTGGTCCAGATGTTGTTTCCTTACATTGATGCAGTTTTTCAAGATGACAGTTGGCACATACACACAGCCAGAAGTGTTCAGTCTTGGTTGGAGCAGCATGAAGACGCACTTCAACATCTTCCCTGGCCAGCACAATCGTCAGACTTAAATACCATCGAACCGCTGTGGTCAGTTTTAGAGAGCAGGGTGAGAAGCAGATTGCCTACCAGAAGACGTTCGTCACGAAGAGCGGCACAGTATTGCACTGGAGACTGTTCAGAACTTATATGAGTGCATTCCAAGAAGGACACAAGCTGTATTACAGGCAAATGGTGGCACAACTCTATAGTAATAGAGAAATGTATATCTTTCACAGCCAGTTCCATTATTTTTTCTATTCCTTGTGTATTTGGCAGACTGTATGTGGCTCACTCTTTGGTGTGTGAGAAATCTCAAACACATTTGACTCTGTACAGTTCTGATTTGTATCCACTGTTGTTTCTCCCTAGTGGTGATCATTACATTCACAGTCTGTATTGCAAGACACTAACTCACCATCGTTGCACGCTCTATACTGCAGATGCTGTAACTCACCATTGTTCCACGGTCTATACTGCAGATACTGTAACTCACCATTGTTCCACGGTCTATACTGCAGATACTGTAACTCGCCGTTGTTCAACGGTCTGTACTGCAGATATTGTAACTCACCATTGTTCCACAGTCTATACTGCAGATACTGTAACTCACCATTGTTCCACAGTCTATACTGCAGATACTGTAACTCACCATTGTTCCACAGTATATACTGCAGATACTGTAACTCACCATTGTTCCACAGTCTATACTGCAGATACTGTAACTCACCATTGTTCCACAGTCTATACTGCAGATACTGTAACTCACCATTGTTCCACAGTCTATACTGCAGATACTGTAACTCACCATTGTTGCATGGTCTATACTGCAGATACTGTAACTCACCGTCGTTCCACGGCCTATACTGTAGATACTGTAACTCACCATCGTTCCATGGTCTATACTGCAGATACTGTAACTCACCATTATTCCATGGTCTATACTGCAGATACTGTAACTCACCGTCGTTCCACGGCCTATACTGTAGATACTGTAACTCACCATGGTTCCATGGTCTATACTGCAGATACTGTAACTCACCGTTGTTCCACGGTCTATACTGCAGATACTGTAACTCACCGTCATTCCACGGTCTATACTGCAGATAGTGTAACTCACTGTCATTCCATGGTCTGTACTGCAGATACTGTAACTCACCGTCGTTTCGTGGTCCATACTGCCGATACTGTAACTCATCATCGTTTCATGGTCTGTACTGCAGATACTGTAACTCACTGTTGTTTCGTGCTCTATACTGCAGATACAGTAAGTCTCCATTGTTTTCCTACATCTGAATTGTGTGTTTGCCCAGTCTGCCTCATTACAGTATTACATACCTGTACTTGTCATTTCAGTGGGCCGGGTAGCTCAGACGGTATAGTGACTGACTATGAGCTGAACGGTCTGGGGATTGAATCCCAGTGGGGGCAAGATTTTCCGCCCATCCAGACCGGCCCAGGGTCCCACCCAGCCTCCTGTACAATGGGTAGCGGGTCTTTCCCGGGGGTAAATGGCAGCCGGTGTGATGCTGAACCCTCACCACCTTCTAGTGCTGTTGGTCATGAAAGGGTAGAGCTATACCTCCACCCCCCTCTGAGCCACAACTGGGCCTGTAACAGGGTTACTGTACCTTTACTTAACACATGAAGGTTTGTTGTTTCTTACACTTGGTTGATTGTGTGTGAAGATTTTGAAGTAATGTCTTAGCTGTTTTCTTGATGTCCTGAAATCATGGCAATTAGTTGCCTGTTGCTAACTGCAGTGGCCTGGTTTGGATCACAGCACATTGCATGTGGGACATATGGTGGACAGAGTTTCACTGGCACATGCTTTTCTTTGAGTACTTTTGATTTCTTGTCTCATCGATCATTCTACCATTGCTCAGTGTTCATACTCATCTGTCTGTTGTCAATGCTGTATACTGCCAGTAGCGACATGGCCGTAAATACAGCATGAACAAGATGTGAAATGTATATACATGTTTGCATAACTATTTATGCCTTGAAAAAGCAGTAAATATTACATATTCTGAGTGTGTGTCTGTAGCATTAGTTGTCCAGCATGCAAAGTGCATGGGCCATATTGTATTGTCATTTGTGGTCTGTCCGGCTTTACCATATTTTGTGACATTCTCTCATAAATGGTACGGTTTTGGGGGGAAAAGGTTATTGAAAATCAAAATGTGCATTTTGATTTTCTCTACAACTGATGTCTGTAACATTTGTCATTCTAAGAAGAATGCTGTGACACATTGTCATAAATCTACACTGGTTTTCATTTAAAGTACAGGGTGTTCTTTTCAGATTTTAATCAAACTTGAATTTGTTTGGCAGATTTTTGAGAAATACGTAGATAAGAAATGTCATGAAAATCCATCCGGTGAAATACGAGTTGTTCTGTAAGGATGGACAGACTAATTAATTAAGTTTAAAGTTTGTAAGTCCGTGCATCATCATACAATTCAAATAAATCAACCAACTAGATGCAACAATCTCTGCAGTTTATTACTTGACGTTTATTTACAGCTCAACATGTTTCGGGCGTCCCCACGCCCATCATCAGGAGCTCAACAACTGCAGTAGCAGCCTCTGGTTTTACCTTCGCAGCGTGGTGACAGCAGTGCTGTTGGTTGTGGTCGGGCCGGCCGGCCGGCCAGACCATGACC
>Ga0268261_10003765_pt1 | contig 11209 bp, 4 predicted proteins | sample TergutNc150P1_FD_190353 | JGI IMG/M metagenome (GOLD analysis project Ga0268261, IMG submission 190353) | Nasutitermes corniger P1 segment gut microbial community from laboratory colony in Florida, USA - Nc150 P1 (SPAdes) (version 2) | ecosystem: Host-associated > Arthropoda: Insects > Digestive... | reverse complement strand
ATAATAATAATAATAATAATAATAATAATAATAATAATAATAATAATAATAATAATAATAATAATAATAATAATAATAATGAAATGGATCCAGAAGAAATATGATGGAAGGGTGTGGAATGGATTTGTCTCTCTCAGGACAAGGAGAATTGGTGGGCTTTTGTAAATATGATAATGAACCTTCAGATTCCATAAAATGCAGGGCATTTTTTGACTAGCTAAAAACCTACTGCTAACTACAGAAGAACTCTGTCCGTGGATTTCGTTAGACATGTTAAACTTACGAGAATGCAATAGGTAAATGACTGTAGAGAAATCCATAACTGCTTTATTATTGACGTCACTTGTAATCAGTATTCACAGGTCACACAAAAGTGTTTTAAGAATACATTCGTTGGAAACAGAGATATTATTTTTGAATTAAATTAATGTACCCCAGGGGAATATAGCCAACTTACAGAACACTGGAATTTTTCACCTTAAAAACAGAGGAAAGAGATTACTTCCCCTTATACTGGCAATTTTACTGTTTCATGTTACGAGTACATAGTAAGGTAGCAACTCCATGCAGCAGAGTGCTTCATGAGAAGTTACGAGTTCCTCAGGTAGTCAACATATTTCCCACGTTTTATGGAACCTGAAAGTTCATTATTGTGTTCACAACAGCCCACACTTGTCCCTTTCCTGTGCCAAATTCATCCAGTCCTCACACTTGCATCATATTTTCAAAGATCCATTCTAATATTATCCCCATCCATGCCTAAGTCTTCTAAGTCCTTTAATTCCTTCAGGTTTTCCAACCAAAAGCCTGTATACATTTCTCTTCTACCCCATATGTGCCATGTACAGTGCCCATCTTATCCTCCTTGATTTGACCACCCAAATAATATTTGGTAAGGAATACAGATCATGAAGCTCCTTATTTTACAGTTTGCTCAAGTCTCCTGCAACAATGTCTCTTAGGCCCAAATATCTTCCTTGGCATTCTATTCTCAGACAACCCTTGCCTATGTGTTAACCTTGATGTGACATATTAGGGCTCACATCCAAATAAAAGATAGGAAAAGTTCATAGTCCTGTGTATTTAAATTTGTATATTTTTGGATAGGGTAATGATTCTAGACCAAATGATGGCAGGCATTCCCCGAATTTAATCTGATCTTAATGCACGTATTTTTGATTTATTTGTATTGATGTTTGCAAGCATTTGAACTTCACCACATTTTCAATCTATATTTAAATTGTAATTTTATATGGCATTCTTTTCAGGAGACATGAAGTTAGTGTGTTCTCAGTTTTTACTTCAACTGTAAAGGCCAAAAAGGTTACTGATGAAATCCTATTTAGTATGTTGGCAAAAGTTTCCTAAAAGGACACAAATGTCCATACTAAGCAGCCCTGAAACCTTGGTAAAGTTTCCAATGAACAATATATAAATAATATACAAAACTGATCTTTTATTATGGCATTAATTACAGTTCTATGTACAAATATAAAATGCAGCAACAGTAGTAAAATAAAGTTGAAATTCAGACAAAAATTATTAAACTATTATTACTTCAACAAATAGAATCCTTAAATGAAAATAAAAGCATGCAATGGAGATTCAGCAAATGTGTAACATGCAAGAAATAAGAACTACTTTTCACACAGACAGCACATAGATCATTCAAAATCTGTAGCCATGAATCCAATGAACATTTCTTGGGCATGTTTTCATTAACACACAAGCCTGCATATCCTGCAGTTCATCCCTTTAGCAGATGAAGAGCCCCACCCTTCTTTATACTTGTTTAGAAGAGGTTCAGTTCCTTTATTTTGTTCAGCAGAGTAAATGACACTCTCTTAATGATAAATGCTTTCTTGCCGATGTCATATATTCTGGAGTAGTGGGCAGAAATATATAAAATGGGTTTGGTGTTAGGAGCTTCGAATGTTCTGGAATTTCCTGTGAAGGTCTGCTGATAGCATTCTACTCTATAGAAGCGTCATGTTCCTGACTCAAAGAGAACAATGGTGCATTTTTGCCAGATGTACCAGCTACAGGAAATGATCTCAACACTATGACACAACAGTTAGAATTGCTGTCTCAAACTGTGTCACAACACAGGTGACTGCAGCCTCCTCATTCTGTGTCAAAGGCTTCTTCAAGAATAAACAAAGAAATGAAGAGACAGATATCAGTGCAAAAAATCCATTTAGTGTGGGCAAGCCTGGTAGCTTCAGAACAAGAATACATGAAAATCATGCCAAATATCTACTTGTAATAGTGTAATCTGTGCTACAGCTATAAAACAGAAGAACTTGTTTATCCCCATAATGCCCAATGTTCCAAAGACATTTGCCCATAAATTACACCTCATGGGTAGTCTGATTCAGATGGCAGAGCGAAGTAATAAGATGGAATTCTTCTGCCTGCGTTATGGACTGATCTCCATGTATATTCAGAATATCTACCAATAATGTGCATGGAATTACAACTTCATGTAACAGCTCAAATGGCCAAGGTTTCTGTCATCATACTACCATCCCATCTCTGAGAAACAGATCCAGGAGGTAACGAAGCAAGCCATTCTCCCTCAATTCTTTGCCCTTTTAAGAGCATTACTAGTGGTATGGCTTTTTTGACTGCCATTTCCACTGGAAATAATGAATTCTCCCCAGGTACGGCAGCAACATGGTAAATTAATTCCAGTCTTTGTTGTGTCAGAATAAGGGGCTGTCTATTAAACTAACATTCTACATTCCTTTTGATTGTCATTATGAATGCATTCTGGTTTGTTCAATGGGCTTAGAGCAAAAGGCAAAATACACCACTGAGTCAACAATAGCAATTTTTTTTAATGTTTGGGTTACAAACAGGTTTATTATGGACCACTAACTGTCTTACCAATCAATAAAAATTGGGCCTTCAGTCTGGGGTACTCTACTGCATTTAATGCCAACAATTTATGTAATGAACATGACCTACACAAGCCCTGAAAACCTGCACTGGTTTCATCCCCAGTGAAAAGTAAAGTTGCCCCTATGCATGCTATCGGGGACTTGGCATTACACTGCCGTGAACGGTACTCTTCACGTCCTGGCCGCTCCCTCCCCCACCTCACCCCCCCCCCCTTGAAAAAGCAGCCGTGTGGGTCCAGCAGCACGTATGAACGTTTTCAAGGACGCGAAAAATGTCTTGCGAATTAAACCCTTAGCTTCTAAGGCCATAGCTTAGACACTATACGCTTTCTCGGATCCACGCTTCATGCGTGGTCATTTATTATTTCAGGTTGGTTATTACCTAGTCGAAAATTTTGGCAAATCATTAACTAAAGACCTGAGACAACGGAAAGCTGACATTACAATGCAGTACTTACGTACCATACGGGGCCATCTTATCAATGGGTTCCCAATTTCAAACTGCGAACTCTTAACCTTAAATTACCGACCGGAAAACAATTAGCAGCTTCTAACCGGGCTAAACCATGCGATCTTGACTGCAACCCGTTCTGATCCTAAATCGATCATTTTGGAACTTACAAATCGCTTCACCATTTTGAGATATACCCCTTTGAAAGCTGTCGTTTTTATTTTTCTCTATTACATGCATATCGTGTGCGCAGCAATCTCATCTGCCCACACCAATTTCGCAAACAGCGTAACGTTCACTCATAACTACCACGGATCCGATAAGTAATGAGTGTCTACGGAGTAAAATATCGAAATTTACAAGTACCTGTGGTTCATGGATGGCAGCACTAGCCGAGAGGCATAAATTTCAGGATTTTAGTTCGAAGAATATCACTTCCGGTTTGTCACCTCTGGAGAATGCCTTAGGGCATGTTAACTGTAGATCAGTACTCCATTTTGGTTTGCATCATCATGTGCATCACTGCGTACTGGATCGAACAGTTAATCGATAATTTAATAATTTAAAGAGTATAATGCTCTGTCAGATACAGTCTATAGGTCAAAAGGAATGTGTGAAAATTGCCGACATTGTGTTGGCTCAATGCATGAACACCAGATAGATTTAGTCAGGTGGTTGTTTTAAAGCTAGATGGGGTGGAACAAAAGGATTACCTTCCCAACATTTTATATACAAGAACCAATGTTGCCCTCCTTCCACAATTCGTTTGGTGGCCTTGGGCACAAATACAAAAGTAGAAACGCTGGATTTCGGTTTTATTTTTTGGAACGAATCTTTAGTATTTCAGTTTAGTACGGGACTAGTAGGCCTACATAGTTTAGGACTTCCATGTCATTAAAACGGTATTTTTGTCTTCTTAGACAATACTCGCCAAACAGAGCAAAAAATTTGCGTTTAGTTAATAACAAACATTTCGTCATTCTGTAACTTGTTCCTGTTTTCGTAACTTTCAGACATTTCATTACATTTCTTTTAAATGTAAAGACGGCATTACTTCGGTCATGTAATTATGCCACGACGCAAAGATAAAAATCGGTCAGTCCGTACTACACGGCTTCTGTCAGTCGCTACAGTGCACTGTTGCCCAGCCGAAATAAGCTTGGTTGAAGCTGCCTTCCGCAAACGTTCAAACATTTAAATGAAATTACCGATGTGCTAATTGAGGCGGATTAAACATGTGGCAAACATGGTGCCTGAGTCCTCTCCCATCTGCAATCGGTCAAGCCCCTTGTGGAATACAAACGTTTCTACAAGCATTGTGATCCTGGCTTTCAGTGACTTCCAGTTGTACGGAATGAGAATGAATATTCACAATTCTTTAAATAGGCAATAACCACGCAACATTTAACAGCACTGGACACATAAACCAGAATATAGAATAGGTCCTAATCGTAACAACTGAAAAATTCAGGGTCTGGAATATCATGATAAAATACATAACACTGTTGTTTCGTATTCCGTAGGTTCTTAATTTTGATTCTCTACAGGACAGCAGATCATGCAAAGTGAAGTTCTTCGTAGTTTTTCTCAGTCGGCCCAGTATCCTAAACATGTGCACGCGTCCTTACGAATCACTTCTCATTCGTCTGTTTATAGTCGGTGCAATTGCGACACGATTGTTCAGTAGACCAAGAAACAAGAAAATTATACGTCATTACACTTCTCTGCAATATTGATGAAGATATATGCGACAGTGTTATAATATGTAGTTTACGAAAAGACCCTTGCTTTTGTCAACGGACAAGATATTTCGGTACTATACTTTCACCCACATCAAGAGTGGACTGACAAGAATTATATGTTGACCATTAACAGCAATGAAGAAGATACGGTGTAACGCCATTGAATGTTCTCACGGATCAGTGATGCCGAATTCAAGGAAGGGATCACACGTAAAGAAGTCTATGAACGAATGGGGATTTTAATGAAGTCCTAGTGAAAATCGAAACCTAGCTCACTATAACTAAGCTGTACATTATGTAAGGATGTGCGTCACTTTATAGGATAACTCTGTACTGACAGTATATACTCTTTAAATTTGAGAGAATAGATACATACATGTTATGTTAGGTTTAGCGAATACGAATCTAATTTCTAGTTCCGGCTATAGACGAGGTCATGACGGTTACAAGATGGCAGACCGTGCTTTGCAATGGCATTAATGGAACTGTGATTCATGACACATACCTAGAAATGTCCTAGCCTAAACTAAATTTTGTACTTGTTTCCTTGTCATACCAGGACTTAACGAGCATTGTGAAATACATACTCATCAGACAATCTAATAATGACGATGAAATAACGATTACATTCTGAACGCTCAGACAGAATGGATCTTTCAGACACAACTTAAAATGGCGCGTTTAAAGAAGTTGGGCATGCGCAAATTTGTCACAGCGGCCAGTGCTTAAAGCCTCAAGACGATTCTGTAATTCGCTATCTATCAACATCAGTAACAGGACTCACAACTCTCATCATGATAAGCAGCGTACCCGACCCAACCGTTCAATGTCAGTGGACGTCCCTGACATAAATTATGTTTCAGAAAGTAGTTTTATGAAGTTGTACTTCTATGTGTTGGAAACAAATTATGAAATGAAAGTCAACTGATGAACAATTTAAATTTTCAAACCATATTGTGAATACCATAATTGTGTATTTGAAAGGGAGGGTGTGTTACCGGAACCGGATTTTGACAAGATGGCTGTCAAAAGTTTACATTATTTGTACTTGCAATTTAAAAGTTGAAGGCCTTACGTAAATAGGTTTTTAATTATTAAATTATTTGTCAGTAGTGAATTTCGAGATGCATGTATTACAATTAGCACGTGCATGTATCTCATGCTTCGTAAAAAGGATGTAGAAATACGTACATGTTAGTGATTACTCGTGGATGGGGATGGGCTGGTGTTAAACCTACGTGTTTAAATCAGGGAGAACGGTGTAATGCATTTATGACGATAGAGGTTGACGTTGTGGTTATTTAGCATTACTTTAATATATATATATATATATATATATAGTTTACCTGCGTTCATCGTGGTTACCAAACTCAGATTCTTGTTGAGTTGGTATGCAAAAAATATGCGTTAATGAAGAGGTTATATTACGTTATACGTTGATAATAGTGAAGTGTTGCTAGACAAATTTATGCTAAGAGAAAGCTAGTTTGAAGGACAGTAATTGACTTGTTTAAATGCTAACATATATAAATATATTAAACCATTTAGCGGTTTTGTGACATGCTTATCGGAGCACTAGTGGTTAAAATTCAAGAAAATACCAACAAATGCGCTATATTACAGTATAAAGTTTTTACAATTAAAGCAGTAGAACTCCGACATGTTTCTACCCTTTGTGGGCCATCCTCATGGAGTGTACATCAGTATTTGTATAATGTGTAGATGATAAAGGGATAAAATACTTTAAAATTGTATTAACATTGTTTGATGTTTTTGGTACTGTAAGTGCCCAAGTTTGATGAGGTATTCAACTTATGCATCTACAGCACCAACTTCAAGACATCAAACGATTTTAATACAACTTTAACTTATTTTGTCTATTTGTAATCTACATTTTATACAAATGTTGATGTACACTCCCTGAGGATGACCCGCAAAGGGTCGAAACATATCGGAGTTTTAGTGCTTTAATTGTAAAAACTTTATGTTGTAATATTGTGAATTAGTTGGGATTTTCTTGAATTATTCTGGGGTTATAATTTCTGAACATGCACATTGTTTGGGATACAATGGAAATGTCCAATTGTATTAACTTTGTAAAGAATGTTAAAAACCTGATGTAATGATGGTCAAACGCAGAATAGAATCCCCACATATTAATCGTCTGAGATGTAACTTTTACAAATTTTTAGTGACTATTTTAACGTAATATATTTTAATCTAATTTGAGGTTTCATTTTAGTGACAGGCTAAACTTTCTGTTGGTAATGTACATTTTATACACACGCTCACTCCAACAAGGGTGGCCTTTTATATTTAGAAGAAGGTGAGGTGTTGAGGTTTCATTATATTGACAGAAATTTTAGTCGGAGAATATATTTAGAGGGAACTGATTAAAGTGAAGCTGATGCAACTGAACTGGCTGAAATCCTATTAGATGGTGTTCACTCTGTGAATGTTGTTGCCACACAGTATGAATATTGCTGCAATTAAGATTTTTTGTTTCAGTTGCTGAAACAGTCTTCATGATCAGCTATTGCAGGGAAATCTGTAATGCAAACATACACAGGTGTGTCTTAACTAGGCAGATAGATACATCCCGTACCTCTAGAAATCAGGGTATATGAGGTGCAAGTTAAAAGGAATTTCCTTAATGCTGATTTGAATGGTTTTGTTGCCTGCTGGTTATCAACTTCGTATTCATGACTGTAAAGATGTGGTTTGTTGCCTGTACAAGATTACTTCAAGCTCAGCGGTTATTTTAGTACAATTATCCACAACTATAACCAATCTAGACACCAGGTTGATATCAAGTGGTGGATCATTAATATAAAAGATAGTCTTCACTCACTCCATAATGAACTTTTAAGTTGATATAAACATTTACTGGCACTTCCATTCATGCCACAGTATAGTAATTTAGTTATTAATATGTTGTGATTAACAGAGTTAAGTGCCTTGTCAAGTTATCAAGTGCCTGTAATATTCCAAGTGTAATGTACTGAAATACAGAAGTCTTTTCCAGCCACTAAATTTTTTTGATGCTTGACATGTGAATAATTCTTGCCCATTTCTGTTTATGTGATTAACACTCTGTCTCCAAAAAATTCTGTAAATACAGAATGTAATAGGATCAATATTTTGTTTTATGTTTAGTATGTATCCTTTGTATTTTTATAACACTTAAAAAGAATAATTGTATATATATCATCTGTTTGCCTCAAACTATTGAGAATTTTTTGTTATATAAAAAATGTGGAATTTTGTTGGCAGAGCAAATTCTACTGAGCTGCAGAAAACGTGTTTTACTAGCGTCTGGATTCCTAAGAAATTATTCAGTAATATGCCTTCATAAAATAACAAGTCTAAACCATAAATCAACAAAAGAAAACACATTATTGCATTGTTTTAAGTGACCAGTTTCTGTCAAATTAAATGCTTGTTTGTTTCATTACACATTCTTAACTTTAAAAAAATGTTAAATGCTTAAGCCAATTCTCCTTTCAAATTGCTGGCCTTTGAAGTGCCTATTCTATGCAGAGGAAGAGACAGGAACAATTCATAGGTACAACAAAAATTAAATATACTCTGTATGTTTAAAGGTTTTGAATAATTTTAAATTTGAATTCAGACTAAATAATCTCGACTGTTGTATCCTCAGCATTTGTCTGTGTTGTTGTCTGTTGGGTTACTAACCATAACACCCTGTTTGCTTGCAGAAGTCACAAGTTCCTTAAGATGTTCAGATTGCAAATCTAGTTTCAACTCTGCATCTTTGCTGTTGCAACATTTTGCTCAACACGTTTCTCAGGAAGCCACTGGGAGTCCGTTAAAGTATGTTACTAATCTGCCATCTGATGAGACAGCACAGTGTATGCAGAAATGTGCCACAACACCATGTTTACAAAAGAAGAAAACAGAAACAATCCTTGAAAGAGTTTTAAAACGCAATTCAGCTCTGCGTTACCTGACAGTTTCTACCCACTGTGAGCCAGGTTCCTCAAATAATGGAGATACTAGACTTCCTACAAAAAGTACCATGTCTTCCCCGTCACCTGTGTTACAAACAGAAGGGACAGATCAAACATGTAGTGTAATGTCAGGCTCTATTGAAGCAAGGCTTTTCAAAAATGGCACTCCAGCTGGACTGGATGTATTGGTGGAAATCGGGCAACGTGCAAGGGAGAAGGACAGTCAACATACACACTCCGGCTTATCATTTTCATCATCATCATCATCATCATCGTCTTCTTCTTCTTCTTCTACTACTTCTTCCAGTGATGTTCCTCTTGCTAAATGTGACCTGCAAAAACGACTGGAAAATTGCGTAACTAAATTGGTATTAAAACATGAAAATTCAGTAATGTTAGAAAATAATGAGTGTTTTAATGAAGGCACCACTATTTCATCAGAACCAAGTGAGAAATGTCAAGTACATCCTACAAGAAATAAACCAAATTCAGAAATGACTGCTAATACAAGCAGCATTAAGATGGCGGGAAGTACAAAGATTATTGAAGAATTAGATGACTTTAACCCTTTGAAGTTTTGTTTTGTCACCTTGGAGGAGAGTGAAGTCAGCGTAGAAAACCGAATGAAGGTGGCTGAAGGATCTGTGGTAAAATCTCCACGGGGAGCATCAGGCCGCAAACAGAAATCTCCAAAGAAGGTGTACTACCAGCCAAATGGAAAACTGAACCACAGCTCTGTAGAATCAGAACTTGTATTATGTGATGTTGAGAAGATTTTGTCTTCCCCTACATCTAAGAAGAAATATCCATGCCACTTATGTTCAAAAGTATTTGGGTGGTCCACTGATCTCAAACGGCACATCTTGACCCATACTGGAGAACGTCCTTTTAAATGTGATGCCTGTGAAGCCACATTCACTCGAAACTTTTTGCTACAGAAACACCAAAGAAAAATTCATAGTTCATGTTTCACCTTGTCACAGGAATCTGCAACCTCTAATCTGGATGCTCCCTCAAATGAACATCAAATCTGGAATGGTGTAAAAGAAGAAAGTGAACATTGTGCTGCCAAATATATGATGCAGTGTAGTGATGACAGTGATAAAGATAGACTGGTGATATGTAATGATGGGGAGAAACCAAACAGATCGGTGGTAGGCTATTTGGGGACAAAGTCACAGCATGGAAACTGGCATAAAATTCATCCAGCAAAGAAAAGAAAGAAATGCAGTACAAGATCTCTTCGTATGAAATATTTTCACATGAAGCCTTAAATATTTTGTAGATATATTTATGGAAACAGTATTGAAAGTATAGAATATACTTTGAGTATTTATTATATAAATATTACAGGAATGCAGTTTTTAGCTAAGGAATATATATATGAAGGGTCCACACACAAAAATCCTAAACAATAACTTTATAATTACATTAAAATTTACCAAATTTTTATATCCTGCAGATTATATATTTACATGCAACATATTTTTATAGTCAGAAGATTTAAGATGGAACTTCACATATGAAAATTATATATTGATTATGATTAAGAGACTAGAAAGTTACCAATTTTTAGTTTTACATTCTTTATAGCATAAGTACTTAATAAGTAGAAGTTTCCTTACAAAAAGGATTTACAGTTTCTGAATATAAAATTGTACACAACTGTAAAAATTAAATGTAACACAGAATGGCCTAGGCATAGGAGAGCATCTAGAGTCATGTTCACTATATGTTCCTAATGGTACTGATTATACAGAGGTCTTATTATTGTGTCTGAGCATGGCAGCTGCATGGGAGCTTTGTTGTACATGGAGCCTACATCTATGGAAATTTTGACCTTGTTTTTCCCTTGCATTTCAACTTTCCTTATTTCATAGCAGAGCCTTGAAGTGCTAATATCCAGCTTCTAGGGAGGATTTGCGCCCTTTGACTATATTTCATACATGATGAAGCTGTCCTTGAAAAATTAACATTGTCTAGTCACTCATTTCTCCCCAGATTCTGGCGTTTGGATCAACTTATACTAATGGTTGGAATTTGTTTCTTTAACCCTTAGGCGACTAATGTCATATATATATATGGAGCACCCATTCTTGATGTTTCTAGATCACACACGACGCAGCACAGTCGGTAGGACTC
>Ga0268261_10003764_pt1 | contig 11211 bp, 8 predicted proteins | sample TergutNc150P1_FD_190353 | JGI IMG/M metagenome (GOLD analysis project Ga0268261, IMG submission 190353) | Nasutitermes corniger P1 segment gut microbial community from laboratory colony in Florida, USA - Nc150 P1 (SPAdes) (version 2) | ecosystem: Host-associated > Arthropoda: Insects > Digestive... | reverse complement strand
ATATTATATTATATTATATTATATTATATTATATTATATTATATTATATTATATTATATTATATTATATTATATTATATTATATTATATTATATTATATTATATTATTATGTGAAACTGTGTGCTTTTTTCGGTTATTGGTGATCCGAAATGTATTACCTCATAATATTGTGGGTCGATATCGGTAACTGACAACACTGTTTAACACACAAAATATTATGGAAACGAGACTAGCTAAACTTTACTATTTTGAGGCCGCTGAATTAAAAATTGACATTGAAATCTTCAAGTTAGCTCTAGTTTTCGAGTTAAAATTATAGTTTCAAATTTCACTTTTTTCAACTAAATATTAAATATCCGTCTTTAAATTTCGCAACATTTTAAGCGGGCGCAGTAATTCTCATACCACGATGAAATCACGTGATCGGCTATCTTCGCTGTAGGTGTTGGTCAGGTGATCAGTAAGATGTTGCCTGTCAACTTTCTTCTGTTCTTATTAAGTTTTGTACGAAAGCGGTCGTATTGTAGATGGTGTCCCCAAGTTGTTTAATGAGAACTGTGTTGTCGTAGTTTCAGCTGACATTCTACTGTCATAGATTGTGTAATATATCTATAAAAATGTCCCGAAAGTGCGTAAATAACCCGGATAATTACAGGGTAATTCATAAGTCCCTCCGGGATTTCCGACTTTTGCGGTACAGTAACAGGGATGCTCACGCCGAAGGGGAGCATGTCAACAGAGAGAGAAACACTCCAAATTTCTGTCATACCTTACAGTTGCTCGATATGTCCACCCTTGGTATCGTGGCAGATGTCAAATTTGGCAATTTTGGCAAACTCTAAGACACATAACGCATCCTTATTCCTTGTCCACGCCATGTTTTGTCACGACTACCCCTAGCGGTAAAACCTGCAAGTACGCCACGGCGCCTAGTACACAAAGAAAATTGAAGAGATTTTCTACATATTTTTATGCCCCTTTCTGCTGTATCTGTTTGGCTGTTGCGCAGCCGAGCTCGGAACTTCCGGAGGGACTTATGAATTATCCTATATGTTTGCGGAGAAGTGACATTTGCCACAAGGAAGTGTTCGATTACCCCAAGAATGAAAAGGGCATACTTCTTGTATTTCGTCTGTAAGATAGGGGACCAGAACAAAAAACTGACACCACACGTGTGCTGCACTACGTGTTTATCCAAACTCAATGCGTGGGTGAATAGAAAAGGACGTTGTATGCTGTTTGGAGTGTCCATGGTTTGGAGGGTGCCTAGCAATCACAGTACTGACTGTAATTTCTGTATGGTGCCCCTATTCAAAATGTTATGTCCATGAAGATAAAATAAACACTTCTGTATTCGAATTTACCATCAGCAATTCGGCCCATGCTTCATGGCGATGGACTTTCTGTTCCTGAACCTCCAGACAATTTTGCTGTGTACTGTGAAGACGAAGACAGTGTTTCTTCAAACAACGAAGAACAGAAGCCATCAGCTTCAAGAGATGCAGACTACTTGCCAAGCACAGACACCTCCAATCATAAGATCACAGAAGGCGAGCTCAGTAACCTCATCAGGGATCTCGAACTACGAAAAAATAAGGCAGAACATTTGGCATCAAAGTTACAACAGTGGTATTTACTACACCACTCCTTGAAAGTGACATTTCGCATTAGAAAACAAGAATGCGACCAATTCTTTAAATCAGTCGGTTATCTCACATACTGCAAAAGATATTAGTAGTAAGGGTTCCACTTTACCGAGTGACGTCACACGTAAACAAACCTAACCTTGAGCTCCCTCCGTAAACAAACCCAACCTTCCCCTCCCACCCCTTGCTCTCAGACGACAAACATTACCCCCAGTCAGTATGGCGCCAGGGCTTAACCTAACGTTAACTTTTTATTATTTACAAACCTATCCCTCCCCACCCTTCTTTAGGCCTTTAGGCGATCACGTGATGGTGGAGGGGTGAATGACCTTCCCTGTAAACGTAACTTTAACTTATTATTTTGAAACGTTGTTATTGTCACGTGATGCAAACAGCCGCAGGCGATGTTATGTAAACAAAAGATGGCGGAGGGGTGAATGACCTTTCCTTTAAACCTAACTCTGACTTATTATTTTGAAACTTTTATTTTCACGTGATGTAAACATCCTTAGGCGATGTTATGTAAACAATGAGGTAGACAGTGTGACGCCGTGCTTAACCTAACTTTGACTTGTTATTATTTTGAAGCTTTGTTATGGTTGCTATGGTTGTTATGGTCGCTTGCTCTTATATGAACAATATAAAACAATTATAGAAGTTAACGTTTTTAATAATTGGTGTGGTTAAAAACATTACAGGCGGCTGAAGAACTAATGAGTTTTACTTACATTAAAAGGGTATTAAGAACATTTTACGAATTACAGTTATTTTCATACACCTAAAGTTCTTTTATTAGTTAGAAAAGTATCTAGTTTGACATATGTACTATTACTTATTACGAACAAAGAAATTTGGCTTTTCTGCATATTTGCTTATTTAATGTTGGTTTAGTTATAGGTTATAGTTAGGTTTGAAACGATCATAGCAAAGTAACAGTTAGGTTTAAAATTATCACGCAGTTACTGCAAGTGAGGGTAGTTCCCTAACCTAACTTGCAGTAACTGCGTGATAATTTTAAACCTAACTGCCACTTTGATATGATCGTTTCAAACCTGTTGGGTTAGGATTAATTACGTTCTACAGGTAGCAGTAGCGGCGTGACAATTTTAAACCTATCGTTAACTTTATTTTGAAACCTAACATTGACCTTGTTATGGTCATTTTAAACTTAACTGTTGGGTTAGAATCGATTACGTTCTGTTTGGATAACTTGGTATAAGTTGGTGTCTGAACACCGTGAGGGAAGTATTGCGAATAAAGTCAAAACATGTAAGTTTATGTTAGGTTGGATTACGTTGTATTTGGTTTGCGGATAGGTTGGTGTCTAATACAGTAAAGCAGGAATTGCGAAATAAATGCGAAACAGGTTAGATCGCTTATGTTAGGGTGTGCTAGAATGGATTACGTCATGTTAGACTTTTGTGTAATTTGGTGTCAAAAACACCATGAAGGAATTGCTAAAATAGTCCGAAACATGTTAAATGAATTACGTTAGGGTGTGTTAGAATAGATTTCTTTGTTTCGTTGTATTTGAGTAAGTAGTCTCTACACCATAAAGCAGAAATTGCGTAAGAAAGTCTAAACGTTTTCGTTTATATTAGGTTGGGTTACGCTGTGCTTAGTTGGATTTGAGTAAGTTCCTGCGAAAAACAGTTTGTGAACACCGTCCTGACAATAATGCTTTTAGGTTACAGGTACAACGATTCCTCGTCTAGCTTTTTGTTGAAAGTAGACTGTTCATCTCATCGCGTTGTGCCGTGCCCTGTGCATGTATGTTTTTAAATGCAGTAATAATTAGTGTCAAACCCTTTACCCTATAAATTAATGGGTCCTAGTCCATAACGTATTCATCATGTGCTGTATGTAATTAGTAAAAATATATCTACTGTACAATATTGTGCTCATAGCCGTTACGTAAATGTATACGTAAAATGTTAATAATTTATGCATTTTAACAAATAATGTGAAGCTCTTTTGTTACTCGCATTTCATTATTGTTATACCTAACCTATTTTTAATATCGCTTCAGTAACTATAAAATAAAAATCAGTACCTTTCAAAACATAACCCCCGCATTTTATAAAATCATATGGTCCATTACCTTATTTACAAAAACTTGTAATTGTTCCGTACCCATGCATCACGTCTAATGTTCCGTTGTTTTTAAATATTCAAAGTAGTCTTAGAAGTACACATCGGTCTAATTACATTAGTGCAGAAATATTAACTAAGAGCAACCGTAGTATAGGTAACACAAAAAATTGTCTCTACATGCTATTTGGAGGCGCAACTCAACTTATTCCAGACGTTAGTATTAACCTACCATATGAATAGAGACCCCGAGTTAGTCTTAACTTTCCTAGAAAAATTTCTTACCCTGTCTAAATTAAACTTAAACCTTAAGGTCGTCATCCCGTATACTGCATGCATTTAGCAATATAATATGCCTACTGTATGTCACGTCTCTCTTAAAACCGTAGTAATTATTTTCACAGGTTTTAAATTACTGTAAAATATGCAAACGTATAAAATCCGGCACAACAAAATGTAACAAACTAAAATTAAATCATATTGTCACATAATAACTAATAAATACTGCAAATTAAACGTAGCATCATTAGGCTACAAACAAACACACGTTGCATTTTTAAACTACTAGATATTCAACGTAAAGCTTTTTTAAATATATAGTGCTAAGTTTCTGCATCGGTGTAATTTTATTCTCTATTTATGTAGCTCTCTTTAAAGTTAAGCAATCCATCAATATTCGGAAGTTATGTACTGGTTCGTACTAATGTACTATTTTTTCTACAACTAAAACATCGCTGTTTACTGTAAAATTATAAAAACACTCATGTAAACTCTTCTAAACGTTAAAGGTATGCCCACAATTATTAAAATACATAAACGTTAACGCAAAACACGTACATTTAGTAAAACATAGAACCGCAAAAACAACTTGCATAGTAAGGTATAACTAAACCAACATTAAATAAACAAATATGCAGAAAAAGCCAAATTTCTGTTGTTCGTAATAAGTAATAGTATATATGTCAAACTTGATACTTTTCTAACTAATAAAAGAACTTTAGGTGTATGAAAAATAACTGTAATTCGTAAAATGTTCTTAATGCGCATTTAATGTAAGTAAAATTCATTAGTTCTTCAGCTGCTTGTAATGTTTTTAACCACATCAATTATTAAAAACGTTAACTTCTATTTGTGTTTCGTACTGTTCATATAAGAGCAAGCGTCTTTTGGTAAATTTTCGGGTAAAAACTACTAACGGCGTAACGTCAAACAGGTTCCAAGAGGTTCGTACACTCTATGTGTAAACTTGGGTCGATATTAAAAGGTGCAAAATGGCTCTTTTAAAACTTAGGTTTATTTAACCCTCCCGCGGTTGTAGCCATCTTGTAACATGGCGGCGGGATGTAATTTAAACTCGCGTTGGTAATTCAAAGGTTTGAAAATGGCGCTAATTTATAAACCTTTACGTTAAAATGACCAAATATATAGTACTGTCCTCCTGAAATGTTGCCCCTGTTTGTCTTCTTAATGGCTTTTAAAGTATGTCACCTGCATTCCTTAATGGCCTTTTCCAAGAATCCTTATCTGATTTTATCTAACTTGCATTTCTGCCGGCGCCAACAAGTCGCAACACGTCTAAAGTAGCAAGCTAATGGTTTTGCCCTGGGGGTACACATGCTTTTTTATTAGGCTAATGTCCTGGAGTAAACAGTTCCTATTACGCTAATGACTTGCCCTCAGGGGCACACAACTTCTAAGTGGTTTGTAATGTTATCTATTTAAAAAGAATTTTAATGGATTTACCCTCGGGGGATGCAGACATAGTGCACCTGAGTGCGCAGGTTATAGCTCGTTACTCGGTTAGTTGCTAACTAGCTCTTGAACCGTGCGAATGGATATTAACTCAGCTGGCCAGATTGTATACGGGCCTCCACTGCCGTTACCGCCAATTAGAATAAACCTACAGACTTTAAACTTAAAAAGTGAAGTTGATCTCCGTAAAATATTTAAATATTGGCATGTGCCTTTCATAAATGTAAATCAACCAGTGGCTGCTGGGTTTTTCTTCACAAACAGGGGTGATGTGGTTCGATGTGCGTTTTGTGGAATGGAAGTAGGGCATTGGGTTGAAAGAGATGATGCATTTAAGGATCATCAGCGTTGGAGTCCATCTTGCGAGTTTGTTAAGGGGTTGTTTGCAGGAAACATTCCTGCTCCACCTAAAACATTTCAACAACAGCTTAGCAATGACGTGTGCGGGCCTTATATGGGGTACACACTAAAACCCTCGCGTCCAAAGCGTTGTAAGTATACATTTACTTTTATTTATTTCCTCTTATGTACAATTATAACAGTACACTAATATTTATTGTCTTTTACAGCTGCAAGATTCAGACAACACAATGCATTACAGTGGGATGGTCCAATTTACACGTATTATTCGTCATATTAAGCCTGAATTCAGTCTTTTACAAATTGGCTTACCGCTTCTAAACAAAACCCTGAAAATTTAAGTGGCGCTGGTTTATTTCATGCAGCTAAAATACCTTATAATTAAAAATGGTTTATTAGAAATAATTATTATTTTCTCAACAACAAACTAATATAAAACTGTTTTGTTTCAGGTACAAACGATCATACAATATGCTTTTATTGCGGAATCGCCTTAAAGGATTGGAATAAAACGGATTGTTGCTGGGAAGAAAATACAAAATGGAGCCCTAACTGCATTTACATACAACATGTACAGAAAACTTCTACGTTCGTGTTACACAGTGCTCCTCGTACACAGTGATACCAGTAAGTGTGTGTGTGTGCATGTTCTAACCCGCTTACCTTCGGGACAAAAGGCTTACACAGTTTATTGGCTTTCCTCAGTGCGCGTGTGCATGTTCTAACCTGTCCGCTCTCGAAAATACCGTTAGGTCTGCTTCCTGTATGTTTAACCTACTCTTTCTCTCCAGTGTACCACCAAGTCTCGATGTGTTTGGAAGTGTCCAGTGCAAGGCATAATGGATTTTCTAGAATTCTTCTGTTTCATTTCTACCATACTTAAGCCTTGGAAAGTTGCGTGAAGAGTTAAATACTACTGTAGGACAAGGTATTTGGTATGATACATTTCAACTTCAAAGTACAAAGTGGTTATGGCTGGTGAATGATATTGTTACGACCATGAACAGTGATAATATGCTCTGTGGGTGTTTTGGACTGTTTCCAAGTTATGTAGCGGGAATCCTCAACTCAGTAAAACAAATCGATTTCTATGTTCTTTGTAATAAAAGAAGATTACGATGTGCTAGCTACCTTAAAAAATGTGTTGCTGGAAGAGTGCACTTTTAAGTTAAGTACAGATATTTATTTCGTGTTAGCATGTGGTAAAGAAGAAGTTATTATAGAGTTTCACTCAAGATTTTTTTGTGTAAAGCTCCCGTCTGAACTAATATTTGCCCAAAGTGTTAAAAAAATAAAGTTATCAACTCTGCCTCACGGTGTTGTGTGCATCAATAAACGTTTAACGTATATCACAAACGACACGTTAACATCAAGACATGAGTGCGTATTTGATATGGGTGCTTTTGATTTAAATACACCTAGGCACTTAGCAAACTGTAAAGCAAACATCAGTTTCTGTGACGAAATTCCTCCAATATACATATTTCATGCCGGAGAACTGTTTTGTACTAAACGTTCTCACAATCGGTCTAAAACAATCAGTGCCAATGTAAATTATGTTTTAAAACTGGTCCTGCAAGTTTAAAATCGCTGTGTGTTAATAAATTATGGAGTTTACCAAGCAAGTACCATAAGCAAAAATTGTAAATGCGGAAAAACAATTATGTGTACAGTAAACACCGCAGCAACTTCATCTGTGTAAGTAAACAAGCAAAAATAAATTTAAAGTGTACATTTTGTAAAATGTAAAAATTGTGTCTTTATTTACCCTAATTACCTGGGATAGTTTCCGTAAAAAGAGATGGTTAAAGCCGCAGGATTCGTAACTAGAATCTTTCAATTATGAGTCTGATATCTTACCGTTTTAACCAACTCTTTCTAGTGTCGTATAAAGTTATAACTATATTGTAACATGGTAGTCTTATTCAAACGTTTAAGTCAAGTTTAAATAGTGCGCAAGTCCGCCATATTTAAAAATGGCCTCCGTATTCAAATAACAAGTTCAAAATTCAAAATGGCGGTTTGTTTATATCAAACCAATAATAATAAGTTAGGTTTAAAATTACCGCTCTAGACGCCATATTTAAAAATGGCCGTCTTATTCAAATAGTAAATGTTTAAGTTAGTCTGCATTAATTTAAAATTACCGCTAAAGTCACCATATTGTCTCAAATTCAAAATGGCGGTGGCAACAAGCTGTCTACAAGTTTCTTTACATCCCGAAACCATAACAATTTAAAATTGCCGCGCGTGTACGCCATATTGCCGAAAAATCAAAATGGCGCCTTTGTTTACAATGACACATTAAAGTTAGGTTACGCACAAACGTCATAAACCCCTCCGCCATCTTTTGTTTACACCCAAAAACCATAACAAAATAATAATAACAAAGTTTAAAATTACCGTGCGTGTCCACCATGTTGCCAAAATTTGAAAATTGCGCCTTTGTTTACCATAACAAGTTAAAGTTAGGTTAAGCACGGCGTCACACCGTCTACCTCGTTGTTTACATAACATCGCCTGAGGCTATTTACATCACGTACCAATAACAAAAGTTTTAAAATAATAAGTAAAAGTTAGGTTAAGTACGGCGTCACACTATCTACCTCATTGTTTACATAACAGCGCCTAGGGCTGTTTACACCACGTGACAATAACAAAAGTTTCAAAATAATAACAAGTTAAAGTTAGGTTTACAGGAAAGGTCATTCACCCCTCCGCTATCTTTTGTTTACATAACATCGCCTGGGGCTGCTTACATCACGTGACAATAACGTTTCAAAATAATAAGTTAAAGTTAGGTTTACAGGGAAGGTCATTAACCCCTCCGCCATCTTTGTTGACATCACGTGATCGCCTAAAGGCCTAAAGAAGGGTGGGGAGGGATAGGTTTGTAAATAATAACAAGTTAAAGTTAGGTTAAGCACGGCGTCACACTTTCTACCTCATTGTTTACATAACATCGCCTACGGCTGTTTACATCCAGCAACCATAACAAAGCTTCAAAATAATAACAAGTCAAAGTTAGGTTAAGCACGGCGTCACACTGTCTACCTCATTGTTTACATAACATCGCCTAAGGATGTTTACATCACGTGAAAATAAAAGTTTCAAAATAATAAGTCAGAGTTAGGTTTACAGGGAAGGTCATTCACCCCTCCGCCATCTGTTGTTTACATAACATCGCCTGGGGCTGTTTACATCACGTAACGATAACAATGTTTCAAAATAATAACAAGTCAAAGTTAGGTTTACAGGGAAGGTCATTCATCCCTCCGCCATCACGTGATCGCCTAAAGGCCTAAAAAAGGGTGGGGAGTGTTAGGTTTGTAAATAATAACAAGTTAAAGTTAGGTTAAGCCCTGGCGCCATACTGTTTGGGGGTAATATTTGTCGCCTGATGGCAAGGGGAGGGAGGGGTAGGTTAGGTTTGTTTACGGAGGGAACTCAAGGTTAGGTTTGTTTACGTGTGATGTCACTCGGTAAATTGGAACCCTTACTACTGACATTGATGGTCTGATGGATGCAATGTATATGAGGCACAGTCCTGAGCAGTGGCGACTAATCATTGATGCTTCAAAGACCAGTCTAAAAAGCAGTCCTCTTAGGCAATTGAAATAAGTTGTCTCCCATTCCTGTGGCATATGCTCCTAGCACCAAAAAAACGTACACAACTATGAACAACATCCTGATTGAAGTAGACCACAAGAAGTACCAGTGGGAAGTGTGTGGTGATTCTAAGATAGTCGCCGTTTTATTAGGACTGCAAGTCGTCTACACTAAATAATCTTGTTTCTAGTTTTAGTGGGATAGCCTCGCCAGAGACACCCACTATTCTAGGAAATATTGGCCCCACAGATAATCCTTAACACCTGGAATGAAAAATGTAATACATAAGCCTTTGATGAAGCCAAGCAAAGTTTTGCCTCCAATACTACATATTAACCTTTTGGCACCGGAGTTTTACATCAAAATTTTAGCACATCCTGTATGTAAAATGTGAATAATACAGGAACAAAAAAGGGTAGCATTATAAAATAAACGGCATTTTGAAGAGAAAAACGGAGAGTGTGCAGCATGTTTAAAATACTCAGTACTTAGGTTTGTTAAAAAAAATATATAAAATGCAACATCTGGAGGGTAGCGGTATGCCTGTCCTGTATATAGGACGCACGGTTCCTAAAGGTTAAATTGTGGCTTATGAAGTATTTTGTAAAGGCTTAGGATGTGAAGGGTTCTGCATTCACGTAATTGTGTGGAAAATTCCCCAGGCTCTCCTTCGAGAAAGTAACAGCATGGGTGTTTATTAGTACTCAAATCAGACAACTTTTTTAAAGACCAGCAGTTTGAAGCAGTGTTAAGTGACAAGGAGAAAGCAACATGGGAATCTTTTGAAAAGGTTTCGAATGGTTTTCTGGGAAATTTCAAAGCTGCAAATTTTAAAGAACTTGTACAAGATTTGGTGGATTCTTATGAACAGCTGGTGGGCAATATGTCGTTGAAAAAGCAATTTTATTTTCAAACCTGGATTTCTTTCCATTAAATCGTGGTGACTTGAGCGGCGAGCATGTGGAGTGCTTCCATCGAGACATTTCGGTGATGGAACAATGGTACAAAGGGAAATAGAGCGCTGCCATATGATATATTTATTAACTGCAATTGGGTTGTCACCCGGTGGCAGTACACATTTACACACAAACAATACATAGAACAATTCAAACAACCGAACAACACAGATACAAACTAATGTGGAAGAGTGCGGGCCGTGCCCCGTCTTTGCGAGTTTTACCCTGGCATTTGCCTTACAACTGAGGAAAAAGCACGGAAAAACCTCAGTCAGGTTAAGAAAAACCTCAGTCAAAGTACAGTATGCATATTACAAAAACACCCACACATTACAAAACCCTCACAAACACACACATTACAAAACCCGCTCATACACCCACACGCGCATACACACACTACAAAACAATATAAAACCACCACAGTACAAATTAAAACAAAATGAGTATAGGGAAAGCAACAGTACCTTGTTTCTAATGTTGTTAATCCACAGGTATAGCACACCATTTTTAACAGGAACTTCGCTTCACTTCACTGCACTTCACCACACTTCACTTCACCAACCATAAATAACCTTTATGGTACACCCCGATTTAACCCCCCTTCACTGCACTACACTTCACTTTACTTCAATTCACTGCACTTATTAGATAGTTTACAACCCACTCATTTTCCCTTTAGTTAACCACATTAACCCTTAGGCGACTAATGTCATATATATATATATATATGGAGCACCCATTCTTGATGTTTCTAGATCACACACAACGACGCAGCACAGTCGGTAGGACTCCTCTGG